>Ga0131853_10000272_pt1 | contig 92763 bp, 89 predicted proteins | sample TergutLab28metaG_FD_92764 | JGI IMG/M metagenome (GOLD analysis project Ga0131853, IMG submission 92764) | Labiotermes labralis P1 segment gut microbial communities from Petit-Saut dam, French Guiana - Lab288 P1 (version 2) (version 2) | ecosystem: Host-associated > Arthropoda: Insects >...
CGATATCCTAAAACTCAACACCGGCAACCCCGCCCCCTTCGGCTTCAACGCCCCCGACGAGATGATCGCGGAACTCATCCGAGACATCCCCGAATCCCAAGGCTACTCCGCCTCCAAAGGCATCCCCTGCGCCAGAGAGGCTGTGGCAAACTATTGCACCGAAAGAGGCATCCCAGACGTCACCCCAAACGACGTCTACACCGGCAACGGCGTCAGCGAACTAATCCTCATGAGTATGCAAGCCCTTTTAGACCGAGGCGACGAAGTCCTAGTCCCGGCCCCAGACTATCCCCTCTGGACAGCCGCCGTCACCCTAGCCGGCGGCACGGCAGTCTACTACCATTGTGACGAAAAATCCGACTGGAACCCGGATATCGCAGATATGAAAAAACAAATCACCTCCCGCACCAAAGCGATTGTGGTGATTAACCCCAATAACCCTACCGGCGCCCTCTATCCGAAAGAAATCCTGGAACAAATCGCAGACCTAGCCCGTGAACACGATCTCATCCTCTTCTCCGATGAAATCTACGACCGCCTCGTCATGGACGGTCATATCCACCACGCCCTAGCAAGCATCGCCCCCGATGTGCTCACCCTCACCCTAAACGGCCTCTCTAAAAGCCACCTGATCGCTGGCTTCCGCGCCGGCTGGCTGTGCATCTCCGGAGACAAAGCCCGTGCAAAGAGCTACATCGAAGGCCTCAACATGCTCGCCTCCATGCGTCTCTGCTCCAACGTCCTCGCCCAATCCGTCATCCAAATCGGCCTAGCCGATCCCGACACCCCAAAACAGCTCACAGAACCCGGCGGCCGGATCTATGAGCAGCGAGAATTCATCTATAATGCCATCAAAGACATCCCCGGCCTAAGTGTCGTAAAACCAAAGGCCGCCTTCTACCTCTTCCCAAAAATCGACGCCAAACGCTTCAACATCACAGATGACGAACAATTCGTAGTGGATTTCCTCAGGGAAAAGTACGTCCTCCTAACCCACGGCGGCGGCTTCCACTGGCCCAAGCCAAACCACTTCCGCATCGTCTATCTGCCAGATATGACCACCCTAGCAGGCCTCGCAACCCGATTAAGAGAATTCCTCGAAAGCTATCGCCAAGCATAGAAAATTGTGATAGAATGATGGGTGCTACTTAGAACAAAAAACCGGGAGGACATCTCACCATGTCAGAACTGATTACACCAGAAAAAAAGAAGACCATCTTCAGCGGTATGCAGCCCAGCGGGGCGCTTACCTTAGGCTCCTATATGGGCGCTTTGCAAAATTGGGTAGACCTTTCCGAAGAATACAACTGCTTCTACTGTATCGTTGACCTCCACGCCATCACCGTAAGGCAAGAACCGGCGGAACTCCGGAGACGATGCCTCGAACAAATCGCCCAATACATCGCCGCCGGACTCGATCCGGATAGTTGCTGTCTCTTCATCCAAAGCCACGTCCCCGCCCACGCGGAACTCGGCTGGGTACTAAACTGCTACACCATGTTCGGCGAACTCTCTCGCATGACCCAGTTCAAGGATAAGTCCGCAAAAAACACAGAGAATATCAACGCGGGACTTTTCACCTACCCAAGCCTCATGGCGGCAGACATCTTGCTCTACCAAACCTCCCTCGTCCCCGTTGGAGACGATCAAAAACAACACGTAGAAGTAGCCCGAGACATCGCCAATCGCTTCAACGGCATCTACGGCGACGTATTCACCCTCCCGGAAGCCTTCATCCCCAAAGAGGGTAAGCGGATCATGAGCCTCTCCGACCCCACCCGGAAAATGAGCAAATCCGACCCCGCAGGCGGCTGTATCTACATCATGGACAAGCCGGAAGTCATCCTAAAAAGCTTCAAACGCGCCGTCACCGATTCAGATGCGGAAGTCCGCTACGCCCTGGGCGAAAAACCGGGTGTGACAAACCTAATCAACATCTACGCCGTCGCCACCGGCAAAACACCAGAGGCGATCGAAGCCGAATTCGCAGGCCAAGGCTACGGCGCCTTCAAAGAAACCGTGGGAGATGCCGTCGTAGAACTCCTCCGCCCCACAAGAGAGCGTGCGGAAGCGCTAATGAAAGACAAGGCCTATCTAGAGTCTGTCTACAGAAAAAGCGCCGAACACGCAAATCGTGTCGCACAGCGGACACTGCAAAAAGTCTACAAAAAAATCGGCTTCGTAGCCAAGTAGGAATGTACACAACTCGCGGTAACTCCACGCAGGGGCGAACTGTGTTCGCCCGCAGTTGTGGTTTCCACCGCATGATCGATGGTACGTATAGAACTGAAACATACGGGCGAACACAGTTCGCCCCTACAAAATAGAACATTATAGATACCAGAGGTAAGTCATGGTAAGCTTTAACTATCCCTTAACCCTTCAGGTTGTCCTGGCCCTTGCGATTGCTTTGGTCGTCAGCCTGTTCGCAACCCCCCCCGTCAAAAAGTTCGCCGAACGCATCGGCGCGATTGACGTACCAAAAGACAATCGCCGTGTCCACAAAACCCCCATCCCCCGCCTAGGCGGACTTGCGATCTTCATCGGCTTCATCGTCAGTGTCGTCATCTTCGCCGAAATCGACCGGGAGATCCAAGGCATCCTCGTCGGCGCCCTCCTCATCGTCACTGTCGGCGTGGTAGACGACATCATCCAGCTCCGCGCCTGGCAGAAGTTTTTTGCACAGATCGTTGCAGCCTTGATCCCCGTCTTTCACGGTGTGACTATCGATCTGGTCTCAAATCCAAACATCTTCGGGGCGTCTGATTACTTAAACCTCGGCTTCCTCGCAATCCCCCTCACAATCATCTGGATTGTGGGCATCACAAACGCCGTAAACCTCATCGACGGCCTAGACGGCCTCGCCGTCGGCGTTTCCACTATCTCCTCCCTCACCATGCTAGTCGTAGCCCTCCTCGTCACAGCAGACGGCAATGTAGCGCTGATCCTAGCCGCCCTAGCCGGAGCCTGCCTTGGCTTTATGCCCTACAACCTAAACCCCGCCAAAATCTTCATGGGCGACACAGGCGCCCTTTTACTCGGCTACCTCCTCGCCACCATGAGTATCTTAGGCCTATTCAAGTTCTACGCCATCATCTCCTTTGCCGTCCCCTTCATGGCGCTGGCACTGCCGATCCTAGACACTTCCTTCGCCATCCTACGGCGTGTCGCAAAAGGCCAAAGCCCCATGACCCCGGACAGAGGGCATCTCCATCACAGACTCCTTGACCTCGGCTTCTCCCAAAAGCAAGCCGTGTTCATCATCTACTTAATTAGCGGATTCCTCGGCATGATCGCCGTCATTATGACCTCCAGCGGACAAGTCCGCGTGGTGTTTACCATCCTCGCTTTCGTCGCCATCGCCGCCTGCGCCTGGATCACCTTGCGCGGCGTACGAAAAAACGGCGAGAGCAAGAATGAAGCTTCGTCCAAAGAAGGAGACGACCATGAAGCCGATTAAAGTCATGAATATCTTCGGTACAAGGCCGGAAGCCATCAAGATGGCACCTCTACTCATCGAGCTAAAAAGCCGCCCTGAGTTCGAAGTAAGCACCTGCCTCACAGCCCAACATCGGGAGATGCTAGACGCTGTTATGGCACGTTTCAACCTAGACGCAGAATACGACCTAAACATTATGGAACCGGGTCAAACCCTCTATACCGTCACCGCCAAAGCCCTCTTCGGCCTAGGCGCGATTTTGCATGAGGCCAAACCAGACTGCATCCTAGTCCACGGCGATACCAGCACCACCTTCACAGCAGCCCTCGCCGCCTTTTATGAGAAAATCCCGGTAGGCCACGTAGAAGCTGGCCTCCGCTCCGGGGATAAATACTCCCCCTATCCCGAAGAGATCAACCGCAAACTGGTCACCCAAATCGCAGACCTCCACTTCGCACCCACCGTGCGCAACGGGGAAAATCTCAGCAGAGAAGGTGTAACAGAAGGTGTCTTCATCACAGGAAACACCGTAATCGACGCCATGCGCTACACATTAGGCAGCTTTTCGGGTACATTCGGAAATGTGCTGGACACCCTCGACTGGGAAAACCGCCGCATCCTCACCCTCACCTGTCACAGACGGGAAAACTACGGCAAACCCATGAAAAACATCTTCGAAGCCGTCAAAACACTGGTCAATCGCCACCCGGATGTAGAACTCGTCTACCCTGTCCACCCAAGCCCCACCGTGAAAAACACCGCTCAGAAGATGCTGGGAAACTGTGAACGCATCCACCTGATTGACCCTCTCGATACCGTAGAAATGCACGCCCTTTTGAGCAGAAGCCATCTCATCCTAACAGACTCCGGCGGCATACAAGAGGAAGCTCCCTCTCTGGGCAAGCCTGTCCTCGTCCTCCGCCGCGAAACCGAACGCCCCGAAGCAATCGAGGCCGGCACAGTACGTCTGGCAGGTGTCAAGCGGAATGAAATCCTCTCCCTCGCCGAAACCCTACTCACAGACGATACCGCATACAGCGCCATGGCAGACGCCGTAAATCCCTACGGAGACGGCTACGCCTCCCGCCGTATTGCAGACGCTATCCTCTGGCATTTCGGACACACAGACAAAAAACCAGAATCCTTCACGCCCCAGATTGGAGGCTGATGCACGGTGAAGCAAAGCAGAAAACCCCTAACCTTCGTCATCATCGCGGTACTCTGTGTCCTCGCACTCTTGTCCTTCCTATTCCTCTTCCGGGGTGCCGAAACCCCGGAGGTCCGTCTGGCAGAGATACCCGCCGACACAGAAGCCGGGGGCGCGCCCGATAACCCGGCAAGCCTCATTGAGATTACACCGGATAACGTCCAAAGCGTAATCGCCACCCTAGAGCGGACTGAGGCCTATTCCCGTACCATCAGCCAAACCCATTACTGGGCATATGGCACAGCATCCTCCGCAGCAGAAATCGAAATCTGGGTCACACCAACTGCCCTGCGGATCACCCGGGACAACGGCGAAAACATGATCCTCACAGCCGCTGAATTCCACATCTGGTTCGAAGGCCGCCCCCATCAAACACGCCCAGTCACAGCAGGCCTTGGCGAATCTCTAGAGCAAATCCTAGACGAATTCCAAGGCATCCCCAGCTATGAAACTGTCCTAGAGCTTGACCCCGCACAAATCATCGAAGCTGGCTATGTCTTACAGAACATAGACGGCGTGTATGAATACACTATCTATCTCGTCTTCGAAACCGGCGTCCTAGGCTATGTAGACCGTTACTACATCTCTCTAAGCTCCGGCCTCCTCATTACCATGGTCACCATAGACGGCGATATCCCCATCTTCCGCATGGAAACCCTAAGTCTCACACTGGAAGCCCCAGAGGAAGACGTGTTCACCCTGCCCGATGGGACAAATGTATTAAATGATTAACCCTCGGAATCCTCTTTCCCAAACAAGGGCAAGATCCAGAGAACAATAAGCACACCAAGGACGAGGAGCATCTCGTCCTCTTCTCCCTCTAAAAAGAGATAAAGCAGCACCAAAACAAGCAGGATATCCCCAAAGTCAATCGCCTCTGGTATACGGCCTTTCACCATTCCCCGCAAATGAGCCGGGGCATCGAGTATCGCGCCAAAATCAAGCTTTGACTTTTCCCCGGCAGTTCGAGTTGCCGATTTCCCTCCGCCTCCAAGCCCAGATAAAAGCGACTGCCAAGCAGACGGTTCCACAGGCGGAGGCGCAGGTGACACAGGCGGCTCAGACACCACAATTGGCTCTTCTGGAAGCAGAGGAAGCGCAGGGGTCAGAGGGCGGAGATCATCCACATCCTCCACCCGCACATATTTCCCTGTATTGCCGAAATAGCGGTTATACATGGCCTCCTCACCTCTTTCGCTTACCATCTATTCAAACATTACCCGTGCCGCACGCACCAATTGCGCAATCGTGATCGCACGCTTAAGCTGCCCCTGCCGCTCTTCCTTCAGATGGGGCGTAATGGCCTGTAGCAAAGCCCCAGTGCCAATCCCAGAGGATAAACCAGCAGTCAGCTTTCCAAGCAGCTTCGGATCAAGTCCACCGAGCATCCCTGCTATATCAAAGCTCTCAGATGATGCCGGAGCCGCTTCCCCTCCTTGGGAAGACGCAGCTTGATCGGCGCCTCCCATAAAGTTACGGGCGATCGCCATGATCTTTTCCATCTCTTGGGGATTATTCAATATCCCCTGTAATTTATCCTCAAGCTCACCCATAACATCAAGTCCCCGACTCTCTATTTCTCTTTGATCTGTTCCCTAATTTTCCCGATCAAGCGCGCCCCCTCTTCCGTGCGCATCAGATTGTCAAAAGTCTGTTTCAAGGCCGCCATATCTCCCTTTTGCACCGCTTCTTTGAGACGGCCTGCATCCTGCTCCATCATTCGCTTCACCGCCGCCCCGTCTGCGGATGCGGTAAGTTGTCCGAGACCTTGCGCATTTTCACGCATCACATTTACGGCGTCTTTCAGCCCGTTTTGATTCTTATTTTGCTCCATATTCTTGCCTCCCAAGGCCAATTTTCTCTAGTATATGGTAGTTTTCCAAAAGAGGTGTCACAAAATGGATAAAACAGTAATTCTAGTCTTCTCTGATTCCCACGGCAAAATAGGCCCCATGGCAGACATGGTGGCAGCTCGCATCCCAGACTTCATCTTCCACCTAGGCGACTACAACGAAGACGCGGTCGCCCTCAGCAAACGCTTCCCAGACATCCCCCTCCACGCAGTCCGCGGTAACTGTGACTTCCTCTCTGACACACCAGACTTAGAAGAAATCAAGATCAGAGACAAAACAATCCTCCTCACCCACGGACATCGCTATCATGTAAAAGAATCCTACGACGCCCTCCAAACCATGGCCCAAAAGGCAGGCGCCGATCTGATACTCTTCGGTCACACCCATATCCCCTACTACGCACATATCAATCAACTGCACATCCTAAACCCCGGCAGCGCCCTAGCAGTCTGCGCTCTGGTAGAGATTGACGAAACAGGCGAAATCACCTGTAGTCATCTGCCTCTCGAAGAGCCGCAGAGCCTGAGAGGAAAAATTACAGTCCCCTCCTGCTCCTAGTATATTGCCCCATGAGCCCCGCTTATGTTTGCAATTTCCCTTAGGAAATTTATAATAGGTAGCAATGCCCTTTGTAGGGGCGATCGCCCATGACCCAAAGCCTCCTTTTCCAAAGGAGGTGGCAGGCGAAGCCTAAGGTCGGATTCAATCTTGCGCAAGGCTACCAAAGGGCAATCCTCAGTCCGCTTCGCGGACAGCTCCTTTGTAAAAGGAGCCTATATACCTTTTACAAATCTATAGATTATACAATAACCCCACCAAAACCAAAAGGAGTCACCACCATCTATGGCAAGAATCGCAGTAAAAGTCGGCACCTCGACCCTAACCCACCAAAACGCAACCCTAAACCTCCGCCAAATGGAGCGCCTCGTCCGCGTCCTCTCAGACCTAAAAAGCGCCGGACATGAGATCATCCTCATCTCCTCAGGCGCAATCTCCGTCGGCGTACAAAAACTCAGACTCCCCGGTCGCCCGGATGAACTCCCGGTCAAGCAGGCAGCCGCAGCCGTGGGACAATGCCAGCTCATGCACCTCTACGACAAATTCTTCAGCGAATACTCCATCACCGTAGGACAAATCCTACTCACCCGCGGAGATGTAGAGGAACCCGCGATCAAGGAAACCCTACTCAACACCCTCCACGCCATGGTGGCCCTCGGCGTGATCCCCGTCATCAACGAAAACGACTCCGTCAGCCACGAGGAGATCGAATCCACAGACAATATCTTCGGCGATAACGACACCCTCTCCGCCATCGTCGCAGACATGTGTGAGGCAGACGTTCTAGTCCTCCTCTCCGACATCGACGGCCTCTTCGAGCGAGACCCCAGAGAAGACCCCACAGCCCGCATGCTGGAAGAAGTCCGCGAACTCACCGATGAAATCCGCCAAGGCGCCATGGGCGCGGGCACTTGGCGTGGCTCAGGCGGCATGATCACAAAGCTCCAAGCGGCAGAAATCTGTATGACCGCCGGAATCGACATGATCATCACAAACGGCGAACGTCCGGAAGATCTCTACGAGATTGCAGAGGGCAAAAAAATCGGCACCCGCTTCTTCGGCAAACAGGAGGATTAACATGACAGTTTTAGAACAAGCAAAACGCGCAAAACAGGCAAGCAGAACCCTTGCAGTAGCAAGCACAAGCGCAAAAAACGAAGCCCTCGCGCTGATCGCAAAAGCCTTAGACCAGAGCCGCGCCGAAATCATAGCGGCCAATGAAAAAGACATCACAGAGGCCCGGAAAACCGGCATGGCAAGCGCCATGCTTGACCGTCTCACCCTCACAGAGGAACGCATCTCCGGCATGATCCAAGGCATCGAGGAGGTCATCGCCCTAGACGACCCCATCGGCACCTTCCTCAGCATGTCCACCCGCCCAAACGGCCTCCAAATCGGTAAAAAACGCGTCCCTCTGGGTGTGATTGCCATCATCTACGAATCCCGCCCCAATGTAACCGTAGACGCCGCCGTCCTCTGTCTCAAGGCCGGCAATGCCGTCATCCTCCGCGGCGGGAAAGAGGCGATCCACACAAACCAAGCCCTCATGTCCATCATGCGCGCCGCCCTCAGCGAGAGCGCCCTACCGGAAGACGCCCTCCATCTAGTGAGTGACACCAGCCGAAAATCCGCAACCGAACTCATGGGACTCACAGGCTACATCGACGTCCTAATCCCCCGCGGCGGTGCAAGCCTCATCCGCACAGCGGTGGAAAACGCCAAAATGCCCGTCATCGAAACCGGCACCGGCGTCTGCCACGTCTATGCGGACAAATATGCCGACCTAGAGATGGCGGCAGATATCATCCAAAACGCCAAATGCTCCCGCCCCTCTGTCTGTAACGCGGCGGAGACCCTATTGGTACACAAAGACATCGCAGAAGCCTTCCTCCCCCTGGCAAAAGCCCGCCTCGACGAATACAAGGTCGAACTCCGTGGAGACGCGGAGACCCAGCGGATCCTAGGCGACACCGTCATCCCCGCCGCAGAAGCAGATTTCGGCACAGAGTTCTACGACTACATCCTAGCCGTCAAAGTCGTAGCAGACTTTGACGAAGCCCTCCAGCACATCGCCTCTCACGGCACCGGACACTCGGAGTGCATCGTCACCGAAAACTACACAAATGCCCAGCGTTTCCTAAACGAAGTAGATGCCGCAGCCGTCTACGTAAACGCCTCCACCCGTTTCACAGACGGCGGCATGTTCGGTCTAGGCGCCGAGATCGGCATCTCCACCCAAAAAATGCACGCCCGAGGCCCCATGGGACTAAACGAACTAACCTGCACCAAATTCGTAATCTACGGCGACGGGCAAGTGCGGTAAATTGCAAGAACCCCTCCTCTGTGTAGAGGAGGGGTTCTTCGTAGGGGACGCGACCTAGTCATCAAACAGTTTTGCAAAACGTTTTTCAATATCTGCCCTGTCGTTGATGTGTTCGTTAAAATTCGCCCAAGGTATGTTGAGGCTGTCATCTAGGGAATTACTTATTTTCACAGAGAGTTTTTGCAGTACATCTTCAAGTACGATCATGTGTTTGTACAGATAAATGAACATTTCCTTGTAAGGCTCTTGATAAGGCTCCTGCATACGACTACCATCCTTTCTATCAGTTTAGTTGGAGGATAGACCCCACCGCGAACCGATACGAAAAAAACACAGCATAGGTAGAATTACCCATACTGTGATGATGGTTTTCATCACTCAAATGCCATACATGTTGCTAGATAGCGCAGGAATGTGCTATACTAGAGCATGCGGTGGGGCCTTTGAGGTCATGTATGGGTGTCTACGTCACCTGTAACACTGGAGAGCGCCAACTCGTCCAGTGCCATCGCGCATTTTTTTGAGCGCTTATCAGTCTACCAATATTATATCGCATATGGCTGTGGAATGCAAGAGGGAATCCCCCTGATATGCAAAACCCAAAGCCTCCTTTCCCAAAGGAGGTGGCAGGCGAAGCCTGACGGAGGATTCAATCTTCCAAAAAGGCTCATAAAAAACGGCAAAAGGGCAATCCTCAGTCCGCTTCGCGGACAGCTCCTTTGAAAAAGGAGCCTAGGGGCAAGGACAACACCAAAAAGTGCCAGCGTCACACGCTGGCACTTTCCGCTAAAAATACGCAATCAACAAATCCACAACCTCACCGTAACTCTGGATCCCGCTCTCTTCCCCATATCCCCGAAGCATGGTATCATTGAGCTGATCCATTACCCGCGCCACCGTCTCATGGCGCCGCTCTCGATAGGCACGGATGTTCGCAAAGTCCGCAAACACATAGCCCGGAAGCCCCTCCTGTATCGCCTGATGCCGATCCGGCGCCACCCCATGCAAAGCATTTGAGAGATATAGATACCCCATCAGCCAGGAAGAATAAGCAAATATGGGATCGTCACTTTTAATCCCCGCCAAGATCGCAATAAAGTTCGCCTCATCCTCAGACGCAATCCCCCGCTGATGGGCAAACTCATGAAGCACCGTCGCCGGAACCTGTGAGCGGGGCGCTAGGGTATTGATATTCGCCTCCCCCGTAAAGGGAAAGTAAAACCCGGTATAAGCAGTCATCGCCCAGATCGGTGAGCTTACCAGAGGTTTCGGTCGAACGTCTCGGTGTGTGAGGAAGGGAAACACTTCCTCTATCCCATAAAAGGCATACACACTCTCCGCAAAAATCTCTTCAATAGAAACTGCAAACACCCCATCTTCATCCCGCTCCACAAGGTGAGCAGTTTCACTGAGTCCCGCAGCAAAAATACGCGTCACACGCTCCAGATCATCCACAGAGGCCTCTTCCGGGAATATCCCCGTCCGCTCTGAGAAGCCATCCGCATAGTAATTCGCACCCCAAAAAAGGCTTATCGCCGCAAGCACAGTAAGCCCCATAGCAAAGCCCCCCACAAGGATGCGGTAAATCCCATACCCCACCGACATCCGCCTGCGGCACATCCGCACAATGGCACGGACAAGCAGACAGACCGGGACCAAAAAGGCAAAAACAATCACCAACTCCGCCACAGAGAAGGGTACAAAGCTAGTCAGCCACTGCATCACCCGCGCAATCGGCATAGTGATATAGTCAACCCAAAAGGTCATCACAGCCCGATTATAGCGGAACAGCAGAAACAGGATCAAGATCACAACTGTACTCCCAAGCCAAATATGCAGTTTTTTATGTTCACGCAAAAACTTCATGATCGTCTCTCCAAGCTTTTATCTTTTCACTAGTATTCCCGAAAAACACGAGGTATCCACATGGTTTACGATCTCATCATCATAGGCGCCGGAGCCGCCGGCCTCTTCGCCGCCGCAAACACGCCCTCTGACTGGAAGGTGCTCCTATTGGAAAAAACCAATCACCCCGGTCAAAAGCTCCAGATGGCAGGCAGCGGACAGTGTAATTTAACCAATGCAGAAAACATCAAAACCTTCCTCACCCGCTACGGAGCAAATGGATCAAAACTCCGTCCCGTGCTCTTCCCTTTCTCCAACCAAAGTCTCATAACTTGGCTAGAAAAGAGAGGACTTCCTACACTCACAAGAGCAGACGGCAAAGTTTTCCCGGCCTCTCTAAAAAGTGCCGACGTCCTCCGCCTCTTCCTCGGCCTCACAACCGAAAACGGCATAGAACTGCGCCTAAGCACCCCCGTCACCGCCCTGACCCCTCTCAGAGCAGGCGGCTTCGACCTCAAAACCCCCGCAGAGCGCCTGCATACACGCAATGTCCTAGTCACAACAGGAGGCGCTTCTTACCCGCAAACAGGTTCAGACGGCAGCTTTTTTACCTGTTTGGAAGCTTTAAACATCCCCCTCATAGAACGCCGTCCCGCACTATCTCCTATTTTCGTTTCTGACTATCCATACGAATCCCTTGCCGGAATATCGCTTGAAACTGTATCACTCACACTGGAGGCAAAAGGCACAAAGCCCATCAAAGGGCATGGCGATCTACTCTTCACCCACCGCAGCTTCTCCGGCCCTGTCATCTTGACCCATTCACGCTACGTCACAGCAGACATGGCACTGACCCTAAACTATCTCCCCGGCACAGACACTGCCGCACTCCGCAAGTCCTTACTAGAAAAAGCCTCCGGCGAAAAGCGGCAAATTCTCACACTCCTAGAGCAGAACCTAAATCTCCCCCGCAGATTTCTAGAAACCATCTGCCGCAGAGCCGGACTCGTCCCAGATCTCAAAGCCTCTCAAGTAAGCGGCACAGAGATGGGAACCCTCGCAAAACGCCTCACCGCCGATACCTACAGAATCAGCGGACAAGGTGATTTCAACACCGCAATGGTCACAGCAGGCGGCGTATCTCTCGACGCCATAGACCTACGTACCATGGAATCCCGTGAGATCCCCGGCCTATACTTCGCCGGCGAAGTCCTCGACATAGACGGCGACACAGGGGGCTACAATCTCCAATTCGCCTTCTCCTCCGCCAAACGCGCCATAGAGACCATGTAGGGGCGAACTGTGTTCGCCCGCGTCCTTGCTTTAGTGTACCACATTCCCGGCACACCGTCAAAGCATCCGCCTGATTTTCTATCTTGATTACACTAAAATAATCCCTTGCCAGACACATAAACCTATAGTATAATATACTCAACATATCGAAACGCACAATGGGACCACCGTGAAATACACTTCACAGCAGTCCCTATGATAAAAGTGGGTGCGGGGTCCCCGTTCCACTAAACATAAGTATGTCAGCGAGCACCTTGGCGTGACTTCTGATGCAGGAGGAAGACACATGATTAAAATCGCCCCCAGTATCTTGGCTGCTGATTTCGCCACCCTCGGGAAAGACATCAAAGAGGTGGAACAAGCCGGTGCCGATTATCTCCACATAGACGTGATGGACGGCGTTTTCGTCCCAAACATCTCCATCGGCCTCCCCGTTGTATCTGCCCTTCGCCGTGTAACAGACATGGTACTAGATGTCCATCTCATGATCACAAAACCCATCCGCTATATAGACGCCTTCCTAGACGCAGGCGCCGACATCCTAGTCTTCCACATTGAGGCAGACGAACCCCAGGAGATCCGCGCGGCAATTGACAAGGTAAAAGCCCGAAGCAAAAAAGTCGGCCTATCCCTCAAACCCAAAACCCCCATGGAGACTTTGATCCCTTACATCAAAGATTTGGACATCGTCCTAATCATGACCGTAGAACCCGGCTTCGGCGGCCAATCCTTCATGCCCGATCAACTAGACAAAATCCAAAAAACCCGCACCCTAATCGAAGCAGAAAATCCCGCCTGCGAACTAGAAGTCGATGGCGGCATTGACCCCAAGACCAAAAATCTGGTAATCAAAGCCGGCGCCAACGTCCTAGTAGCCGGCAGCGCAGTATTCGGCAAACCAGACAGAGCCGAGGCGATCCGGGCTCTGCGGTAGTAATCGCATTTTACAATAAGCGCAAAAACCAAAGCCTCCTTTTTCAAAGGAGGTGGCAGGCGAAGCCTGACGGAGGATTCAATCTTCCACAAGACTTACAAAGGGCAATCCTCAGTCAGCTGCGCTGACAGCTCCTTTGAAAAAGGAGCCTATCCACCGCCCACACTACACCCCCCAGCAAAGGAGCTTCCCCCATGGACTTTTTCCCAGCCGCCCTCGAAACCCTAATCGACCAATTCGCCCGCCTCCCCGGCGTCGGACGCAAAAGCGCCCAGCGCCTGGCCTTCTACGTCATGGGTCTCCCCGAAGACGAAGCCCTCGCCTTCGCAAACGCCATCAGAGAGGCCAAGCAGACCGTCCACGTCTGCCCCAAATGCCAGAATCTCACCGACATTGACCTCTGTAATCTCTGCCAAAGTACAAGGCGGGATCAAACTGTTGTCTGTGTCGTAGCCGACCCAAAGGATGTCTTAGCCATCGAACGCGCCAGAGAATATAACGGCCTCTACCACGTGCTCCACGGTGTAATCTCGCCTATGAACCACGTGGGACCTGATGATGTAAAGATCACAGAACTCACCAAACGCATCGCAGAAGGTGAAATCCGCGAGGTAATCATGGCCACAAACCCCGACACAGAGGGGGAAGCCACCGCCATGTACATCGCCCGCCTGCTAAAACCATTCGGCGTGCGGACAACCCGCCTCGCCTACGGCCTATCCGTCGGCGGGAACCTAGAATACGCAGACGACGCAACCCTCCTCCGCGCCCTTGAGGGGCGGCAGGACTTATAATAGGAGGATACGAAGCATGGGACTACTTGATTTCCGAAAAAAGAAAACCAAAGCCGCAGAACAGGCCGAACTAGAAGCCGCAAGGCTCGCAGAAGAAGAAAGTACGCTCTTAGACGAATTCCTAGAAAAAGACCCCTACGTGGCAGACAAGCAACAGGGAAAAACACCCTCCGGCCTCTATCCCCACGAGATTTTACTCCTAGACAACGCGCCCTCTTTTTACACCGACCAAACCGACTTCCCCAAAACTTGGCGGATCGATCTCGGCATATTAGACATGCCCCGTAGCCTCGCAAGCCTAGTCGATCGCGGCTTCCTCACAGAGGCCTCCATCGATGTCACATTGGGCGGACAAACAGTTGGGTCTCTGAAAGACGCCTTACGAAAAAGCAGTCTCCCTGTCGGCGGCAAAAAACAAGAGCTGATCGAACGCCTCAGAACCTCTCTGACCGACACAGACCTCTACACCCTCTTCCCCAGACGCCACTTCGCCCTCACCTGGGAAGGAATTCGCGCCTTGGACGAGGCCATGTATATCTCCTACATTGGCCGCTTCCCCATAGACGGACTCACCATCTGGGACATGCATCGTCTGGTGGTCGAAAACCCGGAAACCTCCTATCGAGACTTAATCTGGAACCACTTCGAAACTCTGTCCGCCAAATATCATACCACGCAAAACTTCGGCGCATACCGCAACCTGCGCTATCGGATGTATCAGTTCCTCATGGAAGAAAAAAAGCTAAAACGCGCCTTTCCGCTACTAGCAGAGGTCATGTACTACGACCTCTCCGGCGTAGAAAGCACCTCAGACCCCCTCCATCGCTATGTGAGCGAAAAATATTTCTTCCCCTATGATAAATCCCTAGTGAGACTCTCCGCCGGAAACGTACAGGCAATGCGAAAACTGCAAGCGGATTTAAATCTCACCGACGAAATGCTAAAAGCGTTGCTCATGCAGTTCTTCAGTCAATTCCAAGTCCCCGCCCACCTCTTCACAAGAGAGGAATGCTTCGTCATCATCCTCCTAGAACTCCACAACGATACCGAACGCTTGCGGCAGCTTTATGAAATGGCAGAAAAGCGGTTCAGCGAACAACTTTGATAAAGAGAAATCCACCTTTGCATATTGAAGAGGTGGATTCTTTTTGTAAAACCAAAGCCTCCTTTTCCAAAGGAGGTGGCAGGCGAAGCCTAAGGTCGGATTCAATCTTCCACAAATCCCACAAGGACAATCCTCAGTCAGCTTCGCTGACAGCTCCTTTGAAAAAGGAGCCTAGGTGCCCCAAAACCGTATACGCTCCCCAACATCTGGATACACTAATTTGACACCCACCCAATCTTATGTTATACTGCTAAAATAGCTAATACTATGGCGTTATGTACGAAAGTACTTTTTATATTCAATCAAACAAAAAAGCAAGGACGAACCTAGGGACACGGCAACATCTACGATTCAGGCGATTCAGGGCCAAAATCAAGATGTGCCAGTCCCCGTGTTTTCCTGTCGCAAAGCGACTACATAAGGCAAATTTACGCACCGTTTGTGCGAACACAAAAAGGAGTTATGTAAACTATTATGTCAGAAAACGAAAAATCACCACGAAGCCCCAGAACGGGAAACAGAAAACCAGCAAACGGTAACGGCGGACGCAACACACAAAGCAAGCCCCGCACCCCTGCTGCAAAAACCACCACTGCCGCAAAGACTACCCCTGCGAAGAAGACGGAGCAGACTGCAAAAGTGGAAAAACCCGGCGGCAAACTCAAAATCATCGCCCTCGGCGGTTTGAATGAGATCGGCAAAAACCTCACCGTATACGAATACGGCAACGACATGATCGTCGTAGACGTAGGCCTCGGCTTCCCCGACGACGACATGTACGGCGTAGACATCGTCATCCCAGATTTCAGCTATCTGGTCAAAAACCAAAGCCGTATCCGGGGCATCTTCCTCACCCACGGACACGAAGACCACATCGGCGCGGTCCCCTATCTACTCAAAAACCTAAACGCCCCCGTCTACGGCACAAGACTCACCTTGGGTCTCGTAAGCCTCAAGCTCCAAGAGCATGGTCTCTTACAAAACGCCAAGCTCCAAACACTGGAGCCGGGGCAAAGCCAAAAAGCAGGCGTGTTCAACGTAGAGTTCATCCACGTAAACCACTCCATCGCAGATGCCGTCACCCTAGCGATCAAGTCCCCAGCAGGCACTGTGATCCACACAGGCGACTTCAAGATTGACCCCACTCCCATCCACGGCGAGATGACAGACCTAGCCCGCCTAGGCCAGCTTGGCAAAGAAGGCGTCCTCGCCCTCCTCTCCGACTCTACAAACGTGGAGAAACCGGGTTATTCCGTCTCAGAAAGCAAAGTGGGCGAAAGCTTTGACCGCCTCTTCAACGGCTGTAACAAACGGATCATCGTCACCACCTTCGCCTCAAACGTCCACCGTCTACAACTTGTGATTAACTGTGCCGCCAAATACGGCAAAAAAGTCGGTATCACAGGCCGGAGCATGGAGAATATCATCAAAGTCTCCACCGAACTCGGCTACCTGAAAGTGCCTAAAAACACCCTAGTCGAACTCGGCACCCTCCGCACCCTGCCGCCCCACAAGCAGGTCATCATCACAACCGGCAGCCAAGGAGAGAGTATGAGCGCCCTCTACCGCATGGCCTTCTCCGGACACAAACACATCGAAATCGGCCCCGAAGACCGGGTCATCATCTCCGCCTCCGCCGTCCCCGGCAACGAGCGGACAGTTTCCAACGTCATCAATGAACTCTTCTACAAAGGCGCCGAGGTCATCTACGACAAACTCTCCGACCTCCACGTCTCCGGTCACGCCTGCCAGGAAGAGCTAAAAATGATCCTGGCTCTCACCAGACCCAAATTCTTCATCCCCGTCCACGGCGAGCATCGCATGCTCAAAAAGCACGCCCAAATCGCCGTTGACATGGGTATGCCCCAGAAAAACACCGTCATCTCCGAGATCGGCAAAGTGATCGAACTCACCGGGAAGACAGCCAAACTAAACGGCACCGTCACAGCAGGCAAAGTCCTAGTAGACGGCACCGGTGTGGGTGACGTAGGCAGTGTAGTCCTCAGAGACAGAAAAGTCCTCGCGGAAGACGGTATGGTAGTGGTCATCATGAACCTCTCCTCCGAAGACGGCTCCCTCGTCTCCGGCCCCGACATCATTACCCGCGGCTTTATCTATGTGAAAGAGTCAGAAGACATGATGAAAGACCTCCGCCGCATCGCGCTGGAAGCCCTCTCTAACAGCCGAAACGGAAGCCATGGCAGAATCGACTACTCCGCGATCCGCAACACCATCAAGCACGACATGTCCGGCTTCCTCTACAAAAAAACCCGCCGCAGCCCCATGATCCTGCCGGTTATCATGGAGATCTAACTTAATGAACATTCAGATTTTCGGCAAAAAGAAGTGTTTTGACACTAAAAAAGCGGAGCGCTATTTCAAAGAACGCCGCATCAAGTTCCAAAACATCGACCTGATCCGCTACGGCATGAGCCGAGGCGAGTTCGACAGCGTAAAACGAGCCATAGGGCTAGATAACCTAATCGACCCTACCGCCCCCGGCGTAGAACTCCTCACCTACCTAGCCTACGACGCCGACCGGGAGGAAAAGCTCCTAGAAGACCCCGGATTCATGAAAACCCCCATCGTCCGAAACGGCAAACAAGCCACAATCGGCTTCTGCCCGGATGTCTGGGCCACCTGGGAATAGTGAAAACCCCTCCTCTACACAGAGGAGGGGTTCCTTGTAGGGGCGGTGTCAGCCCGCCCGCTCCAATTTTCTGCGCACCACCCAATCATGCGGCAGAAACCACCAACCACGGACGCGCAATGCGCGCCCCTACAGATTTAGTCTTCAAATAGTTTTGCAAATCGCTTTTTAATGTCTACCTTGTTTTTGGCCTGTTCGTCCAAATCTGTCAGAAGTATATCTGTGCTGTCTGTGAGAGAATCGCCTATGATCATCGTGAGTTTTTCGAACATGCTTTCCAGTATGACCATGTGCTTGTAGAGATGTAAATACATTTCTTTGTAAGGCTCTTGCATACGACTACCATCCTTTCTATCAGATTCTTGGAGGATAGACCCCACCGCGAACCGATAAGAAAAAACACAGCATAGGTAAAATTACCCATACTGTGATGATAGTTTTTCATCACTCAAACGCCATACATGTTGCTAGATAGCTGGAAGGTGTGCTATACTAGAGCATGCGGTGGGGCCTTTGAGGTCAATGTATGGATGTCACGACACCTGTAACAGTGAGGGATTGCCCTCCGCTCACTGCCACCGCGAGTTTTTCTCGGCTTGCCTGTTATTGTATCAGGAAAGCCGACAGAATGCAAGAAGAAATCCCCCAGATCTGCGGGGGATTTTTTGTTTTTGTAAAGCCAAAGCCTCCTTTTCCAAAGGAGGTGGCAGGCGAAGCCTGACGGAGGATTCAATCTTCCACAAAGGCTCACAACAAACTGCAAAAGGGCAATCCTCAGTCCGCTTCGCGGACAGCTCCTTTACAAAAGGAGCCTTTAAGGTCAAGAGCATCGTCCCCTATGGGGTGGCGCCCTTCGTAGGGGCGGGCTAATAGCCGCCCCTACAAAACACCCCCTTGACACTATGCATTATTTGCATTGTAATAAATAATGCAAATAAATTTCAAAATTCCCCCTTGACAAACATTCTCGTTCATGATAATATTCTCCCAAAAGATAATGAAGGAGTTGAAACAAATGATCTCCAAGTTCATGGAGAACCTCTCCAATCCCATCCGGGCGAAACTACTCCTGGAACTGATCGCCCAGGAACAGCTCACCACAAAAGAACTACTGGAAAAGTTTCCCGACATCTCCCAACCCACTATGTATCGGCATCTGAAAGCCATGGTGACCGATGGCACACTAAAAGTCGTCGGCGAGACACAGATCCGCGGCACAGTTGAAAAGTCTTTCGCCGTCTCCACTGATCTGCAAACAAACATAGAACGCATCGTCACAGAAAACGACGGCGAGGGATATTTACAATTGTTCACCCAATACATCATAAGCATCATGGCCGAGTTCAAGCAATACGCCGAACGAGAAAAGATTGATATCCAAAAGGACGGCTCCGGTTTCACCATAGCCCCCGTCTACGCCACACTAGAAGAACTGCAAGAGGCACTCATAAAAGTCGGCGAGATTCTCATGTCTCTCTATCAAAATAAGCAAACCCCTGAACGCAAGCTCCACAACATCTGCATCATCACAACCCCACCAAAAGCATAGCAAAGGAGAAAAAATATGAACACTACATTTGACACAATCAGAGACTTCCTACCCTTCCTCATCCCCCTCATCGTGCTCCAAGCCGGCCTCACGCTGGCTTCTCTCATCCATGTCTTAACACACAAAACATACCGCTTCGGCAATCGGATTCTGTGGGCGTTGCTCAGTTTCCTCGCCATCATTGGCCCCATCATATATTTCACAATCGGTCGCGGCGAGAATGGAGAGGATTCTTAAATGGATATTTTACAGATCAAAAACCTCAGCAAAACCTTCGGCACACATAAAGTCTTAGACGACATCTCTTTCTCCGTCCCAGAGGGTTCCGTATTCGGCTTCATCGGCGTAAACGGCGCCGGGAAGACAACCACTATGAAGATCGTCCTAGGTCTTCTGGAAGCAGACCACGGCGAAGTCTACGTCTGCGGCGAAAAAGTAGTCTTCGGCTCCGCCAAAAGCAACCGCCTAATCGGTTATCTGCCCGATGTGCCGGAGTATTACAACTACATGCGCCCCAAAGAGTACCTAAAGCTCTGCGGCGAAATCACCGGTATGGACGCAGCGCGGATCAAATCCCGCTCAAAAGAGCTCCTAGAGCTGGTCGGCCTAGCCAAGGTAAACAAAAAAATCGGCAGCTTTTCCCGTGGCATGAAACAACGTCTAGGCGCAGCACAAGCCCTCCTAAACGAACCAAAGCTCCTCATCTGCGACGAACCCACCTCCGCCTTAGACCCCCTTGGGCGCAAAGAGATCTTGGATATCCTGCTTGAGATCAAAGGCAAAACCACCGTCATCTTCTCCACCCACATCCTCTCAGACGTAGAGCGGATTTGTGACAGTGCCGCTGTCCTTCACCGTGGCAAACTCGTCCTCTGCGGCGGCCTACAAGAGCTCCGCGCCCGCCACGGCGCAAGCGACAAAACCATCACATTTGCCTCCGGCGCAGATAAAGAAAACTTCCTCTCCCTGCCGGAGATTGGCACCCTGTTCCACATTACAAGCGAAAGCGAAACAAGTGTTACCTTCAGCCAAGGCAACATTGAAAGCTTATTCCTGGAGGTGATCGAATGAGAGCATATACCATATTCACAAAGAAAGAGCTGTTTGAGAGCTTGCGCACCTACCGTTTCGTCATCCTCCTCGCAGTATTCGCCATCATCGGCATCATGAACCCCATGCTCGCCCTCATGCTCCCCTCCATCCTAGGCGGCATAGACCTAGGCGGCGGTGTCACAATGAATATCCCCGATCCCACCGCCATGGATTCTTGGACACAGTTCTTTAGTAACGTCAGCCAAATCGGCATGTGGTCACTGGTCATCATCTTCTGCGGCCTTATGGCAAACGAATTCTCCCGCGGCACACTGGTGAACCTACTGGCCAAAGGACTCTCCCGCAGCGCTGTCATCTTCTCCAAGTTCACAGCAGCAGCCCTGACCTGGACACTTGCCTACCTCCTCTGTCTCGGCATCACAATGGCATACACCGCCTATTTTTGGGAGCTTGCCCTACCACTCGGAGAGGCAATCCTCGCCTTCCTAGGTCCCTGGCTATTCGGATTACTGCTCATTACCCTCCTCATCCTCGGCGGCACCCTATTCGGCACCTTCTACGGCAGTCTAGCCATCACAATCGGCGCCATGATTCTCTCCGCTCTGATCAACCTGCTCGGTCCAAATGTCGTTCTATATAACCCCATGTCTCTATCCAGCTCAACCTTCGCCCTCCTAGAAGGCACCCAAGTCCCCGCAGATTTCATCCCAGTTCTCATTATCGCCGTCCTAACCATGCTCACACTCATCCTGCTATCCGTGTTAATATTCAAGCGGAAACGCATGTAAGGAGTAAGTTATGACGACTTTCCTAATCATCCTCGGCGTGATTGTCGGCATCAATCTACTCAGCCTGCTCATAAATCAGATCCTTCTCCCAAAAGACTTAGCCGGCATCACACCCCGGGGCGAACTCCTTGAAGTACAGGGCAAACGCATGCACCTCCGCAAAATGGGGAGCGGCGCACTGACCATCGTCCTCCTCCCCGGCCTCGGTGTTCCTCTACCCTCAGTAGACTTCCGTCCTTTGATGGAGGAACTCGCAGAAACCCACACCGTCGTCTGTATCGAATACTTTGGCTACGGCTTCTCCGACCAAACCGACACTCCTCGGACAAACGAGAATTACACGGAGGAAATCAGAGAGTCCCTCTCAACGCTCGGCCTAAAACCGCCTTATGTCCTAATGCCCTACTCCGCCTCCGGCATTTACTGCGAATACTACGCCGCCAAATACCCCGAAGAGGTAGAAGCGCTGATCCTGCTCGACACCACTTCCTCCGCCCAAAAAGAGGTCACTCTCCCCAAATTTACCCTTACCCTGTCAAAAATCCAAAACGCCATTGGTTTCGGCCGCTTTCTAAATCCTCTGCTCGCCATAAAGCTGATGGGGCTACACGAGAAAAACGGCTATACCAAACAAGAAATTAGAGAACTCTCAAAATTCACAAACCACGCATCCAATGACACAACAAACGACCAACTCCTCCGCTTCTCAAAAAACGTATCCGAAATGATGACCCTCGATACCCCAAAAGAACTCCCTGTCTTAGTCCTATCCGCACCCGGATCCGCAAAGCTCGAAAAAGGCGCATACCTCGCCGCCCACCTAAAAAAACTCGGATCTCAAACCAAGTCCAAAATCATCCCAAACAGCAACCACGGAACCATCTATCATGACCGGCAACATCGCTTGGCTATTCTCGAAGCGGTAGACGATTTTCTAAATGCAAAAAAATATACTTCTAAATAAAATTTAAAGGAGAATGAACATGTCAAGAGTAAGAATCGAGAACAATGAACTAATTATCACCGTACAGGGAGCCAGAAAATTTTTCGCCTTCCGGAGTGAAGTGTCCCTCCATCTGGACAATATCACCGGCGTAACCCGCGGCTTAGAATGGAAAGACCTTCCGAATACGCTAGACAAACGTTTCGGTACCAACGCAAATAGTTTTTACTATGGCGGATATTTCCACCAAGAAGGCAGAAACGTATTCTATGATCTGAAGCGCAAAGAAGACGCTGTCGTCATCAGCGTAAAAGATGAAGATTTCGACACAGTCGTCATCGGCGTAGAGGACTGTGAAGCAACCGTCGCCTTAATCGAAGAGGCAATCGCCAACAGATAAACCAAAGTAGGGGCGACCGCCCCCGGTCGCCCCTATACTCTTACCGCCAACATGCTGCGAAACACGGGCGATCGAGGCGATCGCCCCTGCATGTGCCACTATGACGTCTACACCCGCAAAAAAGGGATCCTTGCTTAGAGAGCAAGTATCCCTTTTTGTTATATACGCCTATTCTTCCCGGAAAAACTTATCATGGATTGCATTCATCGCCCGATCCGCGTCCTCAGCAGGTACCAAAACCGAGATGCAAATCCCGCTAGTGGAGATCATGTCAATGTTCACCTTCGCATCTGTCAAAGCCTCAAACATCTTCGCCGCAATCCCCGGTGTGGATACAATGCCCGCACCCACAACAGAAACCTTGGCGATTTCCGCGTTGATATCAATCCGCTCAAACCCGAGCACATCTTTATATTCCTGCAAGGCCTTCTGCACCCGCTCCGTGTCCTTCCGCGGAACAGTAAAGCTAATATCCTTCGTGTCCCCCGTACCCAGAGACTGCAAAATCACATCAATGCTCACCTTCGCGTTACTCAGTAGCCTGAAAAGCTGAAACGCCTTCCCCGGCTGATTCGCAAGCCCAACGATAGAGAATAATACGGTTTCCGTATCCTTCGTAACACCTGTAACTGCCATTGCTTCCATGTTCTTTGTGACCTCCTTCACGATTGTTCCGGGCTTCCCTGTAAAACTGGAGAGAACCTCAAGGGGCATATGGTGCTTCTTCGCCATCTCAACAGACCGCGGATGGAGCACCTGTGCGCCTAGATAGGCCAGTTCCAGCATCTCATCATATGTAATCTCATCTAGCTTCCGCGCCCCTGTGACTTTCCGCGGATCTGCGGAATAGATCCCATCCACATCTGTAAAAATCTGGCATCGATCCGCATAGAGAGAAGACGCAATCGCAACAGCCGAAGTATCAGACCCGCCTCTGCCAAGGGTCGTAATATCTCCCGAGCGGTTAATCCCCTGAAATCCCGCCACCAAGACCACTTTCCCCCGGCCAAGCTCCTTCCGAATCCGCTCTTCCCCCACGCCTTTGATCCGCGCATTGGAGTAATCCGAATTCGTCTTAAGCCCAACCTGCCAGCCGCCTAAACTCACTGCCGGAATCCCCATTCCCTCTAGGCACATCGCCATCAAAGAAACCGATATCTGCTCCCCGGTCGCAAGAAGCATATCCATCTCCCGTTTAGAAGGCCGCGCTGATATCTCAGCCGCTTTTTCAATCAAATCATCTGTCGTATCCCCCTGTGCGGAGAGTACGACCACAAGCTCATTCCCAGCTCGATACGTCTCAGCAATAATCCCCGCCACCCGGCGGATACAAGCGGCGTCCGCAACACTGGAACCGCCAAATTTTTGAACAATAAGTGCCATCCTATTTCAATACCTCGCATTTCCTCGGGTTTTTATACTCTGTAGGGACTAATGTCCTTGACCTTAGCCTCCTTTTCCAAAGGAGGTGGCAGGCGAAGCCTAAGGTCGGATTCAATCTTCCGCAAGCTTGCAACAAAGGGCAATCCTCAGTCAGCTTCGCTGACAGCTCCTTTACAAAAGGAGCCTACGCCTTACTCCAATATCCGAAACGCGGCATAAGCCCCCGCCTTCTCTAACTTCGGTGCAATCTCCACATAAGACATCGGCTTCGTAAGAAACGCCATCTCAGCAGGATCCGCTCCCTCATAAGTAAGCAGTTCAATCGCCCCAAAGGCACACACACATCCGGCAGGTCTTCTCACATACCAGCGGAATGGAACCTCTTTCACGTCCGCCGCAATGTCCGGCCCTCCAGGCCCCCAAGCCATATACTTCCGCGCCTTGAGATGCTTCGCACAGTCGATCACGTCCGCTACAACCGCGCTCGCAGTCGGAAGCTTTCCAGCCCCGGCTCCATAGAACATGACATCCCCTAAGGCATTCCCCCGGACAACGATGCCATTAAACACATCTTCCACATTCGCCAAAAGACTACTGCCCGCCCCCACAAGGTGAGGCGCAACATATGCCAAAATCTTGCCGTCATCCAGCCGAAGCGTACGCCCCAAGAGCTTAATCTTCCACCCGCCATGCCGCGCATAACGCAGATCCGCAAGGGTCACTTTTGTAATCCCCTCTGTAGAAACCTGCTCCGGACGAACCTGTTCCCCAAATCCGAGAGAGGCAAGGATACAAATCTTACGCGCCGCATCGTCTCCCTCGATATCCGCACTGGGATCAGGCTCCGCATAGCCCAAGTCTTGCGCTTCTTTGAGGGCTGTTTCAAAGGACTGCCCCTTCATCGCCATCTGACTGAGCATATAATTGGTCGTACCATTCAGAATGCCATAAATCTCACTAATCTCATTGGCAGCCAAACACTGGGTCAAAGGCCGAATAATCGGAATCCCTCCGCCTACACTCGCCTCAAACAGATAGTTTACATTCCGCTCTTTCGCAATGGATAAAAGCTCATACCCGTGTTCCGCAACCAGTTCTTTGTTACTCGTCACAACACTCTTCCCAGCACAGAGCGCCCGCTTCGTAAATTCATAGGCCGCACCCACGCCCCCGATGGTTTCCACCACGACTTGGACGTCCGGGTCAGACTCAATCATAGAAAAGTCTCGTATTATCTTATCAGAAAAAGGGCTGTCTGGGAAGTCTCGAATATCTAAAATATATCTGAGTCCCACATCGTTCGCTGAGGCCAAGGCAACCCGCTCCGCATTCTGCGAAAGCAGCTCCGCCACCCCAGATCCCACTACACCAAATCCTAAAATCGCAACATGTATCATCTCTATTATCCCCCTAACCCGCAATCAGGTCAATATGAATCACTTCCGGATCAGCCTCTACCGCCTCCAGCAGACGGTCAATCTCCACCGTAAGATCATGGGTCTCCGCCGTGATCGTAACCACCGCCCGCCCTCTCACGGGGATACTTTGATTGATCGTAAGTATATTTGCCCCAAAATTGGAAAAAATACCAAGTACGTTTGAAAGAGCGCCTGTCCGATTCTTCAGCAAAATGTGAAAAGTCATCATCCGCCGGCTTGTCGCATCATAAAATGGACTTACCGTGTCTCGGTACTTATAAAACGCACTGCGGGAAATCCCCGCCTGCCGGGTCGCGTCCGCTACGGTTTTGCACTGTTTGGTCTCTATAAGCTCCTTCGCCTCCAGCACACGCAAAAGTACCTCCGGCATGGAGGTTTTTTCCACCAAATAAAACTTCGGCTCACGATTTTTCATCAAACGTCCACCTCACGCGGTCAATTGTCTCTCATAGTAACACAAAACTGTGTCAATTTCAATGACGCCAAATAAAAACTTTCGATCCAAGACTACTGTTTTCATAGCCAACTTGCATAAAATGATATCATAATCTCACCTATTGTACAACCGCAGAACGTAGGACGCGATGTGGACAGCGTGTCACATCCCGAAGCCTCCTTTTCCAAAGGAGGTGGCAGGCGAAGCCTGACGGAGGATTCAATCTTCCACAAAGCTCACAAAAGGACAATCCTCAGTCAGCTTCGCTGACAGCTCCTTTAAAAAGGAGCCTAGGGTCAAAAGCATTATTGCCCATTGTAGAATAACGTGTGGCACCAATCCAGATGTACCAACAAACCCCCGCAGGGGACGATGCCCACATCGTCCCGCGGTACCAACATCCATGCATTTCCATTTATGCACAATCCCAACACCAAGAGAGGGTGACAACAAATGGTCAAACGGGAAAAACTCATAAGCCTCATCCTCTACGGAGCAGTTGCCACAGGGATCCTATGGCTTACTTTCCGTTTCATACTCCCCTGGGTCCTTCCCTTCCTCCTCGCCCTCCTCACCGCCCGGCTGATGGAGCCGGTGGTGCGGTTTCTGATGCGAAAAATCCGTGTCCGCAGATCCTTCGCGGCGGTAGTCTGTAGCATCGGCGTCTTACTCATCATCGCCTCTCTCATTAGCCTAGCTGTAAATCAAGCCCTCAGCGGCGTAAGCTCCCTCGCCCAAAATCTGCCCGACATGGTCAGCCGGATGGGTCACCTCTTCTCCCGCCTAGAACTCGCCCTCTACCGCTTCGTCATCGCCGCCCCTGTTGAGACCCAAGCCATGATCCAAACCGCCATAGACGGCGTAGCCGCAGCCGCAGAAGAGCTCCCCGGCACCCTCTCCGCAGCCCTCCTCAGTTTCGCCGCAGATGCTGCAACCGCCTTCCCCCGTTTTTTCCTCTTCATCCTCACCTATGCCATCAGCGTCCTCTTCATTAGCTTAAGCTATCCCCAAGTAACCGCCTTTCTCCTCCGGCAAATCCCCGCAAAATGGCATGAGCGGGTACGAGGCTTCGGGCAAGATCTCCTACAGACCCTAGTCAAATGGCTCCGCGCCCAACTCATGCTCATCGCTGTAACCTTCGTCCTCCTCACTCTCTCCTTCCTCGTCCTACGCATCCCCTACGGCATCCTATTAGCCGCCCTCATCGCCCTGATCGATGCCCTGCCGGTTCTCGGCACAGGCACCGTCCTCATCCCTTGGGCCCTCATCAGCTTTTTCGGCGGCGATGCCTCCCTCGGCATAGGCCTCGCCCTCACCTACGGCCTGGTCAGCATCACCCACAGTGTCATGGAACCCCGTTTCGTAGGCCGCCAGCTAGGCCTCCACCCCCTCGCCACCCTAATGGCAATGTACCTAGGCTACCGCCTGATCGGCGTACTCGGCATGATCACCTTTCCCCTGGGATTCATCCTGCTCAAACAGTTCCACGACCAAGGTTATGTAAGGCTTTGGCGGTAACAAAGCAGAGGCAGTCCGATATGCGGACTGCCTCTATTCTTTAATACAGCTATGTTTTCTGCACCTTGTAGGGGACAATGCCCATAGTGTCCCTTACAACAATGCGTATGTAGGGGCGATTATCAATCGCCCGCGGGCGGCTAATAGCCGCCCCTACGACACAGTTGTACATTGTAGAATGATGTCCACATCGTCCCCTACGCAAGGGTTACAACACATCCACAGGGCGCGCCGCCTTACAGCATATCCACTCACGCACACTCATCCACCAAATCCGCAATCGTCTGCCCAGACATCGCCCCAATCATCTTCCCTTGCAGCTCCCGAAGAAATCCATGCACGTCACACTCATCAGGAGTGCCTCTGCTGCAAAACCGATCCTCTTGCAAACATCGGTTAATCTGTAGCTCCCCTTCGACAGCTAAAAACACATCATAAAAACGAATCTCATGGGCAGCCTTAGCAAGCACCTGACCGCCTCCCCGTCCTTGGACGGTACTAACCAGCCCTTGTTTTCTCAGCTTGTTCGAAATCCGAATAAAGTTGGGATAGGTCATCCCCACCGCTTCCGCAATAGACATAGCTGAGTGCAGCTCACCCCCGTTCCGGTGGAGATGCAATAAAATCCGTATGGCATAATCCGTAGAAGCTTGTATTTTCATAAATTTCTCCACCTTAATCAATTTTGCCGACACTCTACGTAGGGGCGGCATTCTGCCGCTCGCGGGCGGTTGTTGCACCTTGTAAGGCACGACGCCTGCATCGCGCTACGCGTTTAAAAAGCCTCCTTTTCCAAAGGAGGTGGCAGGCGAAGCCTGACGGAGGATTCAATCTTCGGTAAGGTTTATGAAGAGCAATCCTCAGTCCGCTTCGCGGACAGCTCCTTTGCACCATAGGCACCCCTTCCGCCAAACCAATCGCTTCGCTCTTGGGGCGTCAGTTGAAAAAGGAGCCTTGGGGCAAAAAAACGTTTTATACGCCTATAGGGCACGACGTCCCCGCCGCACCCTACCTATCGTTTCACACTACCCCCGTAGTGATTACGCACTCCTCGCAATCCGGTTCGATTTCAGCCGCAAAAGCGTAGCCGCTACCCCAAAGGATACCGCAACGCCTGCTGCGACTCCCGCCGCACCATAGGCGCCATACTTGGCAATACGCTTGCGCTGATCACGCTTCCTTCGAGCCAGATCCGCCACCTCTGCTTCCTCTAGGAAGAAATCATCGACCTGCCCGATGCGCTCCAAGAGCCTGATCAAGATAGCCTTACTCATAACTGAACACCTTCTCTCTCCAGATGTTTCTTCAGTGTCTTTCGTGTCCGAAATAAAAGGGATTTCACTTTACTCTCACTCATGTCAAACCGCACAGAAATGGCACGGATACTCTCCCCATGAAAGTAGCGCAGAATAAAAGCAACCCGCGCCGCCTGATTCAGAGTTCCAAGACAAGCATTGATAGCCTCCGTAACAAGCCCAGACTCATAAGCCGCCTCCGGAACATCACGCGCCCCCGCCGGAATACAGTCTTCCAGCTCACTCAGAAGCAATTCTACCTCTCCGCCCCCGCGCCGCGTCGCATGCTGGGCTTTCCATTTGTTCAAGGAAAGGTTCCGCGTAATCTTGGCAAGGAAGGCGCCAAACATCACCGGACGACTCGGCGGGATCGCCTCCCAAGCGTGAAACAGCGTATCATTGACACATTCCTCGGCATCTTCCCTATCATGGAGGATGTTCATAGAGGAAAAGTAAAGCCGCCGGCCATATTTCTGCCGGGTTTCGGCTAAGGCCTCCTCCTCACGTGCGAAGAACATGTCTAGAATTGTCTTGTCGTCCAAAGCTACTCACCCTCAAGCCCGACCCCGGGCGATCTCTATGGTTTTGCAAACTGCAACTTCGCTTTTTGCGGTTGGTTTTTATAACGCGCATAGAACACGATAACAGAAATGATCTTGGTTGACTCAATTGCAATGCCCATGATATTCCAGCGGAAATCGCCGTACAGAATATTAAGCGGCGTCTGTGTCAAAAGTACCGCAGCGGCATAAAATACAACGGTAATCCGCACATAGTGAACCCCCGGCAAATACTGCCCAACCACAAAGCTCAATGCCCCGATCATACCGAGTACATGCACCCATCTAACTTGCGGCGGCGCCTGTAATATCCCAAGCACCCCAGCTACAAGGGCAATCACGATCATGACAAGCAAGAAATTGATTCCAAATTCTTTGCTCTTCGGCGTGTTTCTGGAAAACGTCTGCCAAAACACCAGATTCCGAATCGTACTATAGCTCGAAGCAATAATCAGGGAAATCTGCGTATTCATCCCGGTTGCCAAACCAATGCAGATAAACATTAACATCCAGAAAAAACTACCGGTTCCGGTTACCAGAAAATATTTCGTCTTATCTTTGATCTGATACGATGCAAATTCAAAGCAAATTGTAATCAGACCAAACACTTGCGCCAGAATAAACCATGTATTCATTATACTACCACATCTTTCCCACTTTTTAAAGTGTCATATTTTCTGCAATATGCAAAGCCAACGATTCCAGGCCCCGAGTGTGTCCCAACAGAAGCGCTCACAGTCGTAAGGGGCGTATCAATTGCAACACCCAGCTTTTTCTCTGCGTTATCCTTAAATTCCTTAGCTTCTGCTTCATTCAAGATGTGCCCCACACACATGTTGATCTCATCTTTTACATCGAGCAGTGTCTCCACAATCGCCTCTTCCATCAGCGCCAGAGCCTGTTTTTTCCCCCGCACGCTCTCAAGCTGAGAAACCACCCCGTCTTGCACCTGCAAAATCGGACGCAAGCCCAGCATGCCGCCAACCAAAGCCGTCGTCGGTCCCACTCTGCCGCCTCTTTTCAGGTAATCCAAGGTGTCAAGTGTAAAGTAAGCCCGTGTCGTCTCCCGCACCTTTTCAGTCAGAGAAACCGCTTCTTCCAAAGAGAGTCCTGCATCACGCATGCGGATAGCCTCTCTCAAAATAAGCCCTTCCCCAATGGTCACACTCTGGGAATCCACCACAGAAATCGTCCGGTTCGGATACTCTTCTTTCACCATCTCAGCCGCCATCTTCGCCGAAGAATTCGAGCCGCTCAATTTGGTAGAGATGGTCAAAACCAAAATATCCTGTCCCGCTTCCAGAAAAGGCGTATATGCCTCTATGTAGTCCTGTGGATTCGGCTGTGCTGTCTTAGGCCGAAGATTTTTATCCGCACTCAGACGCTTGAAATAATCTTCCGTACTGATATCTACCCCTTCTTTCAAATAAGTCTCTTGATCAAAGGTGATATAAGACGGCACAATCCCTATACCAGCCTGTGCCGCTTCTTCTCTTGTAAAATCACATGGTCCGTCCGCAATAATTTGAAACATAAAAGCCTCCTTAAATCGGGCAATCCACTTGCCCCTTATTTACATAGACAACAAAAATTCAAATCCGTTGCACGGGATTTGAAAAATTTCCTAATGTTCGACATCTTTCACAACCGCAAAAGACAATTTCCCCGAAACACAAAGGGTTTCCCCCACATACCCAGAGCCCTCAATAAAGTAAAACGGCCCCTTCTGCCGTGTCAAAGCAGAACGAAATACAATCGTATCCCCCGGCACCACTTTATGCTTAAAACGCACATTGTCCATCCCCGTAAAATACGGCGTATACCGCTCATCTCCCGCCTGATCCAAACCCGTCAGCAAACAAGCCGCCTGCGCCATCATCTCACAGAGAATTACCCCCGGAACAACCGGGTTCCCCGGAAAATGTCCCTGAAGGAAAAACTCATCCCCCCGCACGGTATACTGCCCGATGGAGACACCATCCTCCAACCGAACCTCATCCAGCAGCAACATCGGCTCCCGATGGGGCAATATCTCCTTGATCTCGTTTCGATCCATCCTTTTTTCTCCCTATTCCCGAATAAAATTCTTCACCGTATCCCGCAAGACCGCCTCCGCTTCCGTAAACATCTCTGTAATCATCTCAGCCGCCGTCTGCTCACGAGCCACAAGCCCCGCAATCTGTCCTGCAACAAAACACCCCTCCTGCTCATCCCCTTGGACAGCACGACTCAAAGCCCCCGACCCCAAAGCTTCCAGTTCCTCATTTGTAACAGAGCTGTCATATTCCAAAGAGGCAAAACGCCGGGAAAAAGGCGTCTTCAGCGAACGAACCGGATGCCCCAAACGCTTACCCGTCGCAACCGTATCCCGATCTTTCGCCTTCAAAACCAAATCCTTGTAGTGCTGATGGATTCCACACTCTTTTGCCACCAAAAACCGCGTACCAATCTGCACACCGGAAGCCCCCAAGGCAAATGCCGCCGCAATCCCGCGCCCATCGCCAATCCCGCCAGCCGCGATAACTGGCACATCCACCACATCAGCAACCTGGGGAATCAAAGCCATGGTCGTGGTATCCCCCACATGCCCCCCGGCCTCACCGCCCTCGGCAATGATGGCAATAGCGCCCTTTTGCGCAAGCCGCTTCGCAACCGCCACAGAGGGTACCACAGGTATCACACAAATCCCCGCAAGTCTCCATCTGTCCATAAAAGGAGACGGATTCCCCGCCCCCGTCGTCACAACAGGCACCTGTTCTTCTATCACCACTTCCGCAATCTCAGCCGCATGAGGACTCATGAGCATGATATTCACCCCGAAAGGCTTCGCTGTCAGCCCTTTCGCAAGCTGAATCTGTTCCCTCACCCAATCAGCAGGCGCATTGCCAGACGCAATAATCCCAAGCCCCCCAGCATTCGAGACAGCCGCCGCCAAACGCCCATCCGCAATCCAAGCCATCCCCCCCTGAAGGATGGGATACCGGATCCCGAGCAGATCGCAAAGTTTTGAATGAATCATATGTAAACTCCTACCTTTCTTCTACCTATATAGACAACAAAAAAACCAATTGGTTGCATGTGGATGAAAAAAATCATGCGCCCTGTGAAAACACACTGGGACTCAAGGCTTCCATGATAACACTACCTAAACGAAACCCCCTCCGCACTTTGTTATTGTGCGATGGGGGTTTTGCCTGTAATGAATCACGCTTAATTCAATCCTCAGAACTGTTTGGCAAGTTTATATACTTCGAGCAGCGCATTTGTTGTCCCACTAGATCTTCCGGTAGCTTGCCTCCCGCCGCCAGCCAACCCTCTTTGAATGCAAGTCGCACCAGAGAGAATAAAGCGGCATCCGCTTGGTCATATTCTTTGCAGTCGATGAAGTCGTTAAATGATAATTCAAAATCTCGCATGTCATCACCTCTTTAATTTTTCACCCGAATACGTGGTAATTATTATAGCAAATTCAGGTAACAGATGCAAGCACACGCGGTAAAATTTATTCGGGAGTGTGGTATTATGTTACGCCTAAAAGAATTGAGAGATCAGCGACGGCTTACGCAAGAAGGATTAGCCTTGAAATTAAGTATTTCACAATCTACGATTAGCGCTTACGAAACAGGAGAGAGAGCACCTGACTTAAAAACGCTAATTTCTATTGCAAATTTCTTTGCTGTGTCGATAGATTATCTTGCTGGCCTATCTAACACAAAATACCCTTTCAAGCAAAGTGATTTATCACCAGATGAATTAGATTTTTTATATAAATACAAACAGGCAAATATGTTCAGCCGAGATAAAATCAAAGCTTACATGGATGGTTTGTTAAGCGAATAAAGTTCCATAAGCCAAAAAGAGATTCGATTTACAAACAAACGGCGTTCCAGCTCTATGCTAGAACGCCGTCTCTTTGTTTCTTAGTCTGAGAACTCTTGACCAACCCCTAAAGCCCCGGCTTACAAATCACCTCATGCACCCGGGTCTCAAACACCCGCTGGGCATGTGCAGGCGTCAAGATTAAAGCAGTATCCACACCCCGGCCTGTCCCGGCGATCGCAATAATCCGTTCCCCATAGGGTACCAGCCCCGCATCCAAGGCCATGATCGCCGCCTCCACACAGACCTTCGTCCCCTGTCCAAACATCCGAAGGGTATGAGACATAACCTCCGCCGGGTAGATCCCGCCAAACTTGGTACTAATCCCCCGCTCCACCCCACTGAGCACATGGGTAGTCGTAAGCATCTGAATCCCAGCCGCTTCAAGCTCTCTTCGGACTTCCGGATCCATAAAATTCTTCCCATTCTCCTCAAAGCCCTCCACATGGGTCACACAAACCACATTGCAGTCTGTCCCAATCAGAAGCCTCGCACTATCCCCGCCCTTAGAGGCAATAACAATATGCCGGATCTCATTGTCCTCCGCCGCCTGTAAAGCCAGAGCAATTGTCTCTTGCGTATTCACCTGTCCCGCTGTCTCAAAATACATGGGATTTACCCCCTAAGACCACTCCCGATAACTCGGTGCAGAAGACGATGCCGACTCTGTTCGCTCATAAGCCACAAACACCCGCCGATTCGGGTCACTGCCGGAGGAATAAGTCGTCACATTCGGTATATCCTGTAAAGCCGTATGAATCACATGCCGCTCATAGGCATTCATTGGCTCAAGGCCCATATTCTTCCGATACCGCACAACCTTCTCCGCCACCTTGTTCGCCAGACGGATCAGCGCCTCTTCTCTCTTCTCCCGATAGCTCTCCGCGTCTAGAAATACACGGACACGGGTTTCAAGACCCCGGTTGATGGAATAGTTCGTCAGATGCTGAATCGCGTCTAAGGTCTCCCCACGGCGTCCAATCACAGCGCCCATGTTCGCACCTATAAGCTCGATATGCAGGGTTCCTGTTTCCTCACGGACAAGTTTCGCTTCAGCGGAAATGCCCATTTTCTCAAACAAACCTCCAAGAAACTGGATCGCCCGCTCCGCCTGGCTGCCAGCCGCTGCTTGTACAACCGCTTGCTTCACAGGCTCCGACTTCTTGGGCGCTTCCTGCACCACTTCTACGACAACTTCTTCCACCACGGTCTCCACCACAGGCTCTGGCTCATCTGTCATATAAGTCACCTTCACACTGGCCTGTGTAGAACCAATGCCAAGGAACCCGGATTTCGCCCGCTCCAAGATCTCAACTGAAACCTCATCCCGGTCAAGCCCAATCTGCCGCAGGGCATTTTGGATCGCCTCGTCCTCTGTTTTACCTGATACTGTAATCGATGTCTCACGCATGGGGTCCACTCCTCATCAAACCGCCCATCACCGAGCCCCTTGGGTCTCAAAGGCAGTCACCGCCTATTAATTGACAGCCAGCGGTTGGCTGAATTTTCCATGCAATCAAGTGATCCCCACGAGACTTTATGTCCCGTGGGGCCTTTGTTATTCTTCTTCGTCCTCGTAGTCGTCCTCTTCGAAGTCATCCTGCTCGTCAAAGTCTACATCGTCTTCGACTTGCATGTCATCTTCCAAAGCGGCTGCCGCCAAAAGCTCATCTTCCATTGCCAGCAGTTCTTCATCTGTGATCTCTTGTTCTTCATCCTCTACCCTGCCCTGACCAAAACGCTCCGGATTATAGGCGCGACCCCGGGCATTCTTCCGATGTCCAACACGAGATGGATTATCGTCATCTTCTTCCTCACGTCCCAAAGCCCGTTGCTCCGCCTGACGTTGCCGCTCTTTTTCCCGGTCTGCGAGCTGTTTTTTCTTCTTCGAAGTCCCTTTGTTCTCCCGCGTCGCATTCAGCGCACGAAGAGCTTCTGTCTTCTTACGCTTCTCTTCAAGCTCCGCTTCCCGCTCCGCGTCTTTGGCTTCCATGTCGGCTTGCATGGCCTTGAAAATGCCATTAAAATGACGATTGACAAATATACTGCAAATGGCAAACATCAAACCACTGAGCATCCAGTAAAGGCTCATCGCCGCCGGGAATGTAAAGCCGATCCATAAGCTCATCAGCGGCATAACCAGCATGAGAGTCTTCATCATTTGCATCTGCTGGGCTTGCTGTTGCATCAGGTTCGTTGAAGTCATGATCTTCTGTGTTAAGTAGATGGACGCCGTAGACAATACCGGCAGCATAAATAAACCAAAAGCCGGCCAAGTAAAGCCCTCTTCTTGCATAAAGAAGTTCCACTGAGGCGTCTGCCCGATATCCATGCCTAGGAAGCGCATGTTGATGTTAAAAATCTCCGGAACCGCCGCGTGGAACTCGGCAAAGTTATTCCGAATATACCCCGCAATCTCAACCTCCGCATGGATACCCGCCTCAATATAGACACCTGGGAGGCTATTTGCCAACTGGCGAAGCGTCTCAATCTGATAGTAATCGAGTCCCATCATATGGGAAAGAGGCTGACGGACAATACCAATAAGGACAATAACAATAAGCATGGGAAACAAGGTCCAAATACAGCCGCTCATGGGCTTTACGCCCGCTTCTTTATAGAGCTTCTGCTGCTCTTGCATGATCTTTTGCTGATTGCCGGCAAATTTCTCTTGAATCGCCTTCACTTTCGGCTGAAGCACCATCGTCCCCATGTTGCCCCGTTTCCCTTTGATGTCAAAAGGCACACGGATCAGAGTAACAATGATCGCAAAAGCGATCAAGGCAAACCCATAGTTGTCAAAGAGCTGAGAAAGGAAACGAAGCAAGAGCGCAAAGGGCATAGTGATAAACTCTGGAATGAAATTCATAACGAAAGGCTCCTAATCTAAAGATCTCTATTGTGCCTCGGAGGCACCGGATCATATTCTATACTCTCCTGCCGCCGAAATGGATGGCATTTGGATATCCGCCGAATCGAGAGCCAAAGCCCCCTTAAAGCGCCATGGGTCTCTAGGGCCTCCAGCGCGTAAGCCGAACAGCTCGGCATAAATCGGCAAGTAGGCGTCGTATGGGGTGAAATCCGTGTGCGATAAAACCGCACCACGGCGATTAACACCCGCTTCATACCCGTAACCCCAGCTTGTCCAAAAGACGCAAAAAATCACGCTCTAACTGGGCGTATGAAGCCTCTCTGCTCTTCACCCGCGCCACAATGCAGAGATCAAACCCACGGCAAACCTCACCCTCATGCAGGCGATAGATCTCCTTGAGACGCCGCCGCACCCGGTTTCGGACTACCGCATTCCCCACTTTAGTAGAGACTGTAAGCCCAAGCTGGCTCTTCCCCTGCCGATTGCGCCTACAATAGAGCACAATATGAGAAGTCCCAGCGCTTTGGCCTGACGCATAAAGGCGGCGGAATTCATGATTGCGTTTGATTGAACTGGTCGTTTGCACTGGGCGAACACCTCATGTAACTGTCAGAAATAACACCTTTAGGGCGGTATGTGTCCCCGCCCTAAAGAAAAGTGTTCCCTATTTTAGTGGGTCAATCTTGCCCGGCCTTTTGCACGGCGGCGAGCAAGCACGCGGCGGCCACTGCGGTCTTTCATCCGCGCACGAAAGCCATGTACTTTCGAACGGTGACGCTTTTTCGGTTGATACGTGCGAAACATCCTAGCACCTCCCATTTTAACATGCAAAACCTGAATCCTGCACAGGCTATTGTCATTTTATGCGAGAGAATCCTCGCGAGGGTTCATTATACACGATAAAGGAGGGACATGTCAATTGTTTTGATTAACTTGTTGCCTATCTTTCAATTTCCCCAACGATTGAATGCATTTCGTAGAGGCAAATTGTGTTCGCCCGCGCCCCCCCATCGTCCCGTGTCCTTAAAAGCCTCCTTTCCCAAAGGAGGTGGCAGGCGAAGCCTAAGGTCGGATTCAAATTTGCGCAAGGCTTACAAGGGCAATCCTCAGTCCGCTTCGCGGACAGCTCCTTTGGAAAAGGAGCCTAGGGTCAAAAACCTTTCTGCCCGCACCCCCACAAAAAAAGTACCAGCCCCATCCGAGGCTGGTACTCCAATCATACAAGGGCTTAATACATCCCCATCCCGCCCATATCAGGCATGCCAGGTGCAGCAGGAGCCGCAGGCTCTGGAATCTCCGTCACAAGGCTCTCAGTCGTAAGCACAATCGCCGCAACACTCGCCGCGTTCTCCAAGGCACTCCGGCAAACCTTGGCAGGATCAATGACACCGGCTTTCACCATGTCCACATACTCCTGTTTCGCCGCGTCAAAGCCATAGTTCGCAGTACCCTTGCTCTGCACTTTATCCAGAATCACAGCGCCCTCAAGGCCTGCGTTCTCCGCAATTTGCTGAATCGGAGAAAGGAGCGCTTTCGAAACAGTCGCGATCCCAGTCTTCTCATCACCTTCTGCTTTCGCAAGCAATTTCTCCACAGCCGCAGAGGCCGCCACAAAGCTCACACCGCCGCCGGCTACAATACCTTCTTCCACAGCCGCACGCGTCGCGTTCAAAGCATCTTCAATGCGCAGTTTCTTTTCTTTCATCTCGATCTCAGTCGCAGCCCCAACTTTGATAACCGCAACCCCGCCGGATAGTTTCGCAAGACGCTCTTGGAGCTTCTCTTTGTCATACTCAGAGCTAGACGCTTCCATCTCGTTCTGAATCTGCCCTATCCGGGCTTTCAAGTCAGCCGCAGTACCCGCACCGCCAACGATGATGCTGTTCTCTTTCGAGATCTTCACCTGGCGAGCAGTCCCAAGCATATCGACAGTCGCCTCTTTCAGCTCCATACCAAGGTCACTTGCAATCACTTGTCCGCCGGTCAAGATGGCGATATCTTGCAGCATCTCTTTCCGTCTGTCCCCAAATCCGGGCGCCTTCACACAAACACAAGTAAATGTGCCGCGCAGTTTATTCAGGATAATCGTAGCCAGAGCCTCACCCTCAACATCTTCCGCAATGATGAGCATCTTCTTCCCGCTCTGCACCACGCCCTCAAGGAGAGGCAAAATGTCTTGGATGTTAGAAATCTTTTTATCTGTGAGCAAGATATAAGGCTCGTCAAGCACAGCCTCCATCTTCTCGTTATCCGTCACCATGTAAGGTGTCACATAACCCCGATCAAACTGCATTCCCTCAACCACTTCGTTATAAGTCTCCGCAGTTTTAGACTCTTCTACAGTGATCACACCGCTTTGTCCAACCTTGTCCATCGCCTCAGCGATCAGGTTACCGATGAGCTCATCCCCGGAAGAGATGGTTCCAACAAGGGCAATATCCTTCGTGCCAGAGACAGGCTTGGCGTTTTTCTTAATCTCCGCCACCGCAACTTCAACCGCCTGAGAAATCCCACGGCGCATCACCATCGGATTCGCACCTGCCGCAACATTCTTCAGACCCTCACGGATCATAGCCTGCGCCAAAACCGTCGCAGAAGTCGTACCGTCGCCCGCAACATCGTTTGTCTTCGTAGAAACTTCCTTCACAAGCTGCGCGCCCATGTTCTCAAAAGGGTTTTCCAGATCAATTTCTTTCGCAATGGTCACACCATCATTGGTAATCAGCGGTGCGCCAAACTTTTTGTCAAGCACAACGTTTCTGCCCTTCGGCCCAAGTGTGATCTTCACAGTATCCGCCAATTGGTTGATACCCCGCTCCAGCGCGCGGCGCGCTTCTTCACCGTAAATAATTTGCTTTGCCATACTAAAAATGTCCTCCTTGAATCAGTCAATTAATAAAATGCGTTTACTTTACAATTGCAAGAATATCGTTTTGACGAACGATGGTATATTCCGCATTGTCCACTTTCACTTCTGTCCCGGAATACTTGCCGGTGATGACTTTGTCGCCCACATTGAGAATCATCTTCACTTCATTCCCGTCCACAAGTCCACCCGGACCCACTGCGATCACTTCGTAAACCTGAGGTTTCTCCTGCGCCGCACTTGTGAGAATGATCCCGCCTTTCGTGGTCTCTTCCGCTTCCACTTGTTTGATGATAACTCTGTCAGCTAAAGGTTGTAGTGTCATATTGTTTTTCCTCCACGTGATTTTTTGATAATTAGCACTTCCCTATGTCGAGTGCCAACGTTCTTACTTTACCATAAAACCCCAAGCGAATGCAAGGGGTTTTATGGAAACAGTTCAAATTTTTCGTACTAAATCTTAAAATTCCGCCTCTTTCGGCGCAAAAAAGCGGAGTGCTCCGGGCAGAAGCGTAAATGTCACCTCTTGCATCCGCAAAATCTCCCCATCCACATTCACCATAAACGGCCGCTCCCCTCGAATGGTCATCTCAGTATCCTGCACATGGGTAATCAGCTTCGGAATTTCTTTATATTTCCCTGCGGCATACTTTTGCACCAAACTGAGCACTCCCGCACGAGAGGTCTTGTTCACCAGCAGAATATCCATCAATCCATCATCCGGCAAAGCCTCCGGCACCGGCGTAAACGCCCCCCCATAGCTCCGCCCGTTACAGAGACAAATCAACGAAAACTTCTGACTCCGCCGCTCTCCCCCCAGTTCGATCTCAAAGGGACGTGCAATGCCCTTTGCAACATTCGCAAACAAGCTCAAAAAGTAAGCCGTCTTCCCCTGCACCCCGGGAAGCCCACTATATCGATGCACATCCGCCGCAATCCGCGCATCCAGCCCCACAGAGCAAATGTTCACCCCATACCGTCCCCCCACATCCATCACATCAAGAGACATTTCTCTGGGGTCAAGTAGTTTTTCCAAGCGAAAGAAGTCCTCTTTCCCCTTGGAGAAGGTCTTAATAAAATCATTCCCCGTCCCCGCCGGAAAATGGGTCACCGCCACATGGGGCTTATGCACCGCCCCATTGACACACTCATTGAGCGTCCCATCCCCGCCGCAAGCGTAGACACGAAGGGGCTCCCCCTCATCCGCAGCCTCCGTCACCTTCCGAATCGCGTCCTGAATCCCTTGAGTCACATAGATCTCCCAAGGATCACTCTGGGCCTTCATAGTCGTAAGAATCTCTGCCCGAACCTGCTCAGTCCGCTTCCCGCCCCCGGCGACTGGGTTTAAGATAAATAAATGTTTCATACGCTCTCCTTAGATCGTTGTCTGATGCATAATACGGGCTAATGCTTATATAGTTCTATCCCAAGTTGTTCTTAAGTGAACTATTCCGCCTTCATATTCCTTGAGCCTTAGTTCTCTCCTTAAGCTATTTCTTAAGTCCAATAATAGCTCATCAAAGTCCGCTTGCTTACGCTCCGTAAGATCAATAGCCATCTGCTTTGCTAACTCTATTTGTTTTTTTGTTCCAAACAGCTGAACTGTCGCCACAGCATCTTCTAGCTCTGTACCTAACTTTCTAAATGCACATCTCTCCATCGCTGTATAAGCCTCTATTAAGTATGTAAGAATTAGCTCCCTTCTTTTTGCTTTAGAGGACAGTCTTAAGTTTATAAAATATAAAATTAAATATCCAATAATGATAGGAACCAAAGCTATAGCAACAGTATTCAAGCCTTCGACCACGCTATCACCTCACATTATATAAATTAGTTGCATATACACAAAACACCCGCCGCCTGCGGGCGGCACCCTCTTTACATCATCCACCAGCCCGCTACTCCCTACCGATACATAAACAAATTACACCGAATCATCCCATTATAAAGCTTCCGCTTCTTATCCGCCCTACGCCCGAAAGACAATTCAAAATCCGGGTGCGCCGACAAAATATAAAGCTGCCAATCCGAGAGCTTTCGCGTAGCCTGTCCAAACTCCCGATAAATCAGCTCCGCCTCACTCCGCTCCATAATCCGCTCCCCATAGGGCGGGTTAGACACAATCACACCCTTGCCCTCTGCCCGGAAATCCCGCGCATCTGCAACTGCAAAGCGGATATCAGTCTCCACCCCAGCCCGTTTCGCATTCTCCCGCGCCATGGCGATACAAGCAGGATCCACATCACTGGCAAGGATGGTATAATTCCCATGAAACTCCCGCTCCCGAGCCGCTTGCCTTGCATCTTCCCAAATCTGGGAGGGCAAATTCGGCCAAGTCTCCGCCGCAAACTTCCGATTGAGCCCCGGCGCCCGATTCCGCGCAATCAAAGCCGCCTCAATCGGAATCGTACCAGATCCGCAAAACGGATCCGCCAAAACATCCCGCCCCCGATAGCGAGAGAGAATCACCATAGCCGCCGCCAAAGTCTCACGGAGCGGAGCCGTCCCCGCAACCGGGCGATACCCCCGCTTATAGAGCCCATGCCCCGTGGTATCCAGATAAATCGTAGCCACATCATCCCGGATCGCAAATTGAATCTGATACACAGCCCCCGTCTCAGGCAGTCGATCCAAGCCATAGACCTGTCCCAAAACCTCCGCCGCCGCCTTCTTCAGCACCCGCTGCACATCCGGCACCGACCGAAGGGTCGGCCCCAAGGCATGTCCCTTAATCGGAAAGGCCCCTTCTTCCGGGATAAAGCGCTGTAGATCAAGCCCCCGCATCCCCTGATACAAATCCTCAAAAGTCCGCGCCGGAAAACTGCCAAGGGTAATCAAAACCCGCTCCCCAGTCCTGAGTCCAATATTCGCCCGGGCAATCGCATAAAAATCCCCCGAAAAATAAACCCGCCCCGTCTCAGGCGTCACATCTTTCAAATCCATCCGCCGAAGCTCATCGGCCAAAATTCCCTCAATCCCAAATAGACAAGGGACACATAATTTTAGTTCCACAGTATTCTCCTTTGTTTATAGGTACATTGCCGCAAATGCTCATTTAGTACGCTTTTTAAATAAATATACAATAAATCCAACTCCGCCCCCAAGTAAAGCTAATATGAATGATACTACAATAAATAAAGGCAAGGGGAGAACTACTCCCAACCAGCCAATATTATCACCTATTTCAGAACCTTTTTGAATATATTTTCGTTTTTTATTGACTGTTCCCAGCATGGTTCTCTCCTTCGCAGTTTATAAATTTTCACGCCCATAAGCATCCTGGTAAGTCCTTTACAAAAACACCTATCCAACCTCCGCTCCCATCACCCGAACAAACCGCTGCAAAATTGCAGCACTCCCGGATCTCGGTACACCCCCACTCGGATTCAGCCTCCCTTGAGCCTCTGTCACTGTAAGCAAGCCATGATACACCGCCCAAACCATCGGCTCCTTAGCCCATGTACTGATCTGCTCATAATCCGGAGCTGTCGTAAGATCAAAATCCGCCGGAACTTCCGCAACAACGCTCTTCATCACAGAATAACGATACAACATCGCCACAAATTGCTCCCGTGTCACATCAGTATGGGGCTCAAACTCTCCGCTGCCCGCCTCTAAAACAATCTCATGGTGAACGCCCCAAGCAACAGCCTCACTAAACCACTGTCCAGACGGCACATCACTGAATCTACTTGTGGGACTACTCACCACAGCCGGCTCCTCCGCCAAGCGGTAGAGAAACGTAAGCAACATCGCACGAGTAAGCATTGCCTCAGACACAATGTTTGGCACAACAGGATCCATATCAATATCCCCGCCGCATTTCGGACAATATGGAGTATCCACGTTTGGGATCGCTAATATCGAAACGCCCCTCCGCCGCATCGGAATGATCCGCCAATTCACGGGAAGTCTATTCTGACAGGTCGGGCATCTCCAATGTTTTTTAAACAGAACCTTATACACAGCAAGGGGCAAAAGAAGAAGGGCAAAAATAACCAGAGTGGGAACAAGCGTTGTAGTACCGACAAATAACCCTAAGAACAGCACTATAACTACAAAAAAACACGCATAGACAATGAGCCCAATTTTCAGCCTCTCTCCCCAACGCTTCGGACTCATGCTCCATCCCTCCTCACCATTGTCCGCATCCGCAAAATAAGACAAAACTAGTGCTCTTTCGCTCTTTACAAGTCCCTAGAATCACGGTATCATAAAGGCACAGCTTATCCAAGCTCATATCTTTATCCCACAACCCTATTTCTAGGGGGCTACTGGTCACACAGTAGTCCGCACTCTTTTTGCCTAATCGTCCTGCGCCTCTCCCGTAATATTCTCCACCACATTCGAGTTCATCAGGCTATTGGGAATCAGCAAAACCTTATTCTCCCCCGTCCGCACCACCGTGTGCCGCACTCCGATCTGCTCCACAACCCCGGTGGCATTCTCCGCCGGGTATCGGATGGTATCTCCCACCTGAAAGGGCCGAAACACCAGAAGAATCAGACCACTGATGATATTCCCCAGCGCCTGTTGAGACGCAAGCCCAATCACCACCGCAAGAATCCCGCTTCCCGCAAGCAAACTCGTAAGCAAGGACCCCATCCCCGGCACATGCCGGAGAATCGCCGTGATACAAACCGCATAAATCACAGCCTTCACCGCAATGCGAATATAGCGCAAAACATACACATCCCGATCCTGCTCCGCCCTCCGCCGCTCCACACGCCGAAACAGACGCCCGACAACCCACAGAGAAACAAGCAGCGCAAGCAAAGTCATGGCGATTGCCAAAATATCATACGCAAGTTCACTACTAATCGAGATTCCAAACCAATGATACATGAAACCGGATCCTCTCATTTCGTTTGACAAATAGTATCACAAATTCCTGCGTTCTGCAAACACGATCTGCATTGAGTGTAGGGGAGATGGCAATCGTCCCGCATCCCAAAGCCTCCTTTTGCAACTGACGCCCCAAGAGCAAAGCGATTGGCTTGGCGGAAGGGGTGCCTGTGGTGCAAAGGAGGTGGCAGGCGAAGCCTAAGGTCGGATTCAAATTCGCACAAGTCCACAAAGGGCAATCCTCAGTCCGCATAGCACGACAGCTCCTTTAAAAAAGGAGCCTAGGGTCAAAAGCGTTGTTGTGTATTGCAAAACATCGCCCCACACAAAAAAAACGGGGCGGATATAAAATCCGCCCCTACTTCTTTATTCCGCACCCGGCACATCACGTCCCGCTACGCTGCTATATGCCGCAAACTTTCCATTCTTCTCCATCAACTCCCCATAGCTCCCCATCTCCGAAATGGTACCGCTTTCCATAAACACAATCTGGTCATACGCACCCAGTAGCTCTGGACTTAGGGCATGGGTAATCGTAATCAAAGTCAGTTCCTCTTCCTTGAGCAAACGGCTCTCAATATCATAAGCCGTCTGCATGTCGAGAGAAGAAGTCCCCTCATCCAAAATCAACAGAGGCTTCTTCAAAATCAGCGCCCGCGCAACTGCAATCCGCTGCCGCTGTCCACCGGACAAGTTCGCACCATTTTCACCCACAGCATCGGAGATATCCTTCCCATCCGCACCGAGGAACAAGTCCACACCACTGATCGCCAAAGCCTGTGCAAGTTCTTCCTCTGTGTAGTCCCGATGCAAACAGATATTGTCCCGAATTGTCTCGTCAAAAAGATAAATATTCTGATGAATGGTCGCAGACAGCTCCCCTAGTTTCTCCATGTCCAACTGATGCAAGTCCGCACCATCGTAAGCAATCTCACCCGCATATTGGGAGTAATACCCGGTTAAAAGCTTCACCAGCGTAGACTTCCCGCACCCGCTCCCGCCGATAATGGCATACTTCTTACCCCGCGTAAAGGAAACCGATACCCCCTGCAAAGTCGTATCCTCTTCCGTATACCCAAAGTTCAAATCCGACACAGAAATACCTGTTTCAAATGTCGGCGCCTCTGTCCCCACAAATCCGCTGGGCACATGATCAGCAAAGCCGTTCACCCGCTCGATAATCGGTTTCGTCCCCTGAATCAGCGGCAAGGTGCCGAGCAATGCCCCCACAGGTGACACCAACTGCCCGCTGGCCTGCACCAGACCCAGCAGCACACCGGCCGTAATCCGACCGATAATAATAAAGTAAGCGGACAAGAAAATCGCCGCAACCGAGGTCAAAATCGCAAGTGTCGATGTCAGTCCCGCAACAGCCGCCTCCAGCTTGCCCACTCGATATTGTGCCGTAAACAGCTCATCGTTTTGTCGTGCAAACTCTTTTTTCGTAAATGGCCCCATCCGATAGGTACGGATAATTTCAAAACCGGAGAAAAAGTCCTTGATCCGCACCATAAACGCAGACATTTTCTCTGACTGCACCAACTGCCGCTTTTGCAGCGCCGCCCCAATCAAGCTGGGACCCACCATCATCAGAATCGACATACCGACAATCACAAGGGTCACAAACACATCCAGATACAGCATCACGACCAGAGTGGCGACAAAGAGCACCGCATGATACAGCACATCAAAGATATGATTGAGGTAATTTTCCTGAATAATCTTCATGTCATTGTTCAATGCCGAGAGATAATCCGCCGTATTCACAGAATAAAATTCTTCCATATTCTGCCGCATGACCCCTGCAAACACCGCACGGCGCATACTTTTGAGCACCTGAAGGGTCAACTTGTTCCCAAACAGCGTAGCCAGATAGATACTAAGCCCCATTACTGTAAAATACGCCACCGAAAACACCAGCGCCCGCACAAACTGATCCGTCTCACCGCTCAGGGCAAGGTCTAATACCCGCTGTAAAATCACTGCAATCCCGGCCTGAATCAGACCAATAATGATACACCAAACAATCGTGGCCGCCATGAGCATCTTATGCTCTTTGAAATACCGTCCCATACCAAAACCTCGTTTTCGTCTAAATAAGCCCTATTATAGCAAGCCTAGCTCTGCACATACAAGAGCAAGACGATAACTGGTACTCAGATAGGCGGTAAGTGGTAAAAAGTCCCTGCCGAGCGCGCAGATAAGGACACCCCACACTGTGTAGGATGTCCTTTGTAGGGGCGACTTGTAGTCGCCCCTATAGGGTACTTCTTAACATCAGAAAAACGCTCCGGCTAAAACGCCGGAGCGTCACATCCTTATCCCCAGAACCCGAGGAGATACATCACAATCGTAGTCAAAATCATCGCCCCGCCGACTGCCGCCTCAAAAGGCATAACACGAATCCGCTCCGCCATGGTACATTTCATCCCCTGCTGTGTCGCAAGGAAGATGTTCCCATGAGGCACAATGTCAAGGAACCCGCCCCCCGCATGGAGCATAACCGCCCCAGCCAAAGCCGGAACCCCAGCCGCAAGAATCGTCGGCGCAAAAGACTCTCCGCCGATGATCACACCCGCCGCATTAGATCCCGTGGCGCTAGAGAAAATCGTACTGGATAAAGGCGCCAAGAAGCCAGTGGGAATCCCCATGTTGTAAAGGGCATTCTCAATCATATCCGGGAAAACAGAAACGGTAATGAGCCCCCCAATGGCACCCGCGCCAAATAACATCAGCACAATCGGCGCCATCCGAAGCGCACCTTTCGCAGCAAAGTCCGCAATGCTCTTCCCTCTACCCAGGACAAGCAGCCCCACAACCGCACCGATGGGCAACACGTAAAAAGGATCCATCGGCAGATTCGCAGAGTTAATAAAGCTGATCCCCAAGATATCCCCAATGGGATTGAGCATCAAGAGCCCAATCGCAACTGCCGGCGCCACAATGGCCTTGCCGAAAGAGGGCAAACTTAGATCATTCGCCGGGGCTTCAATGTCCGCCCCTTCCACTTTAAAGTACTTCTTCTGTACCATCTTACAGAGCAGAACCGTAGCAATCAGCGCCACGATCCCCGGTATAAAGCCATTAATCATAACCTCACTGAGAGGCACATCAAATGACCCTGCCGCCGCAATCGTATTCGGATTCGGAGACATCACGTTCCCCGCCTTACCCCCGCCGCTGATGGCAAGAATAGCCGCAAACTTACTGATATTCGCCTTATACGCAACCGACAGCGCAATAGGTGCGATAATCACCAACGCCACTGTAATAAACACCCCAGAGGCCGTAACAATCATAGCCGACAAAGCGATAGCAAGGATGGCCCGCTTTTCACCAAGCCCCTTTACAATGCTCCGCGCAATCGTCTCAGCAGCCCCGGTTTCAACCAAAGCCCCCGCCAAGAAGCCCCCGGCGATAATCCGGATATTAATCCCCACAACCTGCCGTCCGCCTAAAATCACAATGTCGATCATCTGAGGCAGATTCGCACCGCCCAGAAGGGCTCCGGCAAATACCCCCGTAAACATAGCAAGCGCCGGGTTCATCTTCTTGATAATCAAGAAAATAGACAACGCCAGCGCCAGTATTACACCCCAAATATTGATGTGAATACCCGTTACATTGATCCCCAATACAATATCGTAGTAGTCCATACACACTCCCCCTTAATTTTTGGACAGGGGAAAAGCCTCCAAAGACTTAAGTCTCTGGAGGCTTTCCCATGGAGCTACTACCCGGATTTGAACCGGGGACCTCGTCCTTACCAAGGACGCGCTCTACCGACTGAGCTATAGCAGCATATGGATCGGAGCCTATAAAAAGGCTCCGATTTTTGGCGACCCAGAACGGGCTCGAACCGTCGACCTCCAGCGTGACAGGCTGGCGTTCTAACCAACTGAACTACTGGGCCAAAGTCGCTCCTTCGCAGGCACGAAATAGTCCGCACCAGTGAAAAGACATAAGAACTGCATTATTATACAATGAAGCCTCCCCCCTTGTCAAGTGCCTCATGCAGAGAATGGCCTTCGTCCCAATGACATGAAGGCACCTCGTAGGGGACGCTGCTCTGTGCGTTCCGTATAACAGCAGAAATTCACGGTGTGATTGTAGGGGCGGCCATTGGCCGTCCGCGGACGCGCAATGCGCGTCCCTACATGTTTGCCTCCTTTAGGGTCAAAAGCGTTGTTCTGCAATGTGCTCCAGCGAAAGGATCGATTGCTGTTTTGTGTCCAGTTCCTCAATCTTGCTGCTCGCATACGATGAAAGAGTGGCATTCACACCTGTCAGAACTATCCCGGAGTTTTTTACCATTTCATTGTTAGATGATTGCGTCCTCCGCCCTTGCATTGGGCAGCTGCAAAGCCGCCCAGTTCCGTGTTGGAGCTCCGGGTGCGGAGTTAGAGGCAATCTGCATTGCCCAGTAGAACCAAGCGCTTGTGTCTGCGTTATCTATCCAAGTTTTCATATTCGCTGTGTCAATGTCAGTTGTGGTCCGATTCAGCATACGGTTTACCACAGTGGCAAACTCCGCTCTTGTAATATTCGCGCTCGGGTTAAAGTTTCCGCTCTGGTCGCCCTGTACCCAGCCAAGCTCGGCTACTAGGTTGATATTGTCTCTCGCCCAACTGGCAGAAATATCAGGGAACATATCTCCTGCACCGCTATATTGCATATCTGGAGATAGAAACCGTGTCATAACAGTGACAACTTCCGCCCGCGTGATTGGTCGGTTTGGACCGAAAGTACCATCGGGAAAGCCTGTCATGATCGCCATGTTATGCACCACAGACACGGCGTTACTAAACCAAGCGCCGCCATTGTTCGGCACGTCAGGGAAAGGATTTTCAAGTGTCCAAAAAGCAGCCCTCGTCTCATCACTTACAATCCGCAAGAGAACGCTTGCCACCTCAGCGCGGGTGATGGCATTCCTTGGTGCGATGTAGGCGGCGTCTTCCCCGATCAGATATGCATAGTGAATTTCCGTTAAAATGACATCTTCTCTAAAGTTTGGGTCTGGGTCTGGGTCCGGCTCAGGTTCAGGCTCAATGGGCGGTGTCGGTGGCGGCGTAGGCGGTGTGATCGGAGGTGTGGGCGGTGTGACTGGGGTAGGTGTAAATTGGGCATAGAGCGTTGTATCTTGCGTCACAATATCGCTTGGGTTTACCTGTGTCCCGCCGATGATTTGGGTGAACCAGCCCACAAAGGTGCTTCCAGCCATAGTCGGACTTGTGACAGCCGCAAGGGATGCTGCAAAGGTGTCGCCTGACATGGCAGATTCCAGCTGTTCGGCGGGTGCGGCGCCGAGTGCGTCAAAGGTGATTGTAACCGGAATCGGCGCCCATTGAGCGTAGACAGTTGTATCTGTATCAGGAATTAGGCTCGCATCGGTAATCGGATCTCCGCCTGTCGGCTCTGTAAACCAGCCCATGAAATCATAAAATTCTTTGGTTGGCTCTGTAACTGATGCTAGGGCGATTTCATAGGTATCGCCGGGCATCTTACCGGATATGGCCTGTGTTGCAGGGGTGCCGCCGTTGCCGTCAAAGGTGAGGGTTACACCCACCGCAATCCAGTGTGCGTAAAGGGTTTGATTTGTTGTCGCTGTGACAGTTGTATCGGCAAGGATCTGTACACCGCTTGTGTCTCCGTCTTGTGTTGTAAACCAGCCGGCAAATACATAGCCCGGACGTGTTGGAGTCGTGACTACAGGCGATACGTCTCCATAGGTGTCGCCTGTCATCACAGTTGCCGTCTGTATGGGAGGTGTGCCGCCTTGGGCGTCAAAGGTGACCGTGATTGTCGGAATGGGAGCCCAGTGGGCGTAAAGCGTTCTGGGTATATCTCCTGCCGGGATGATGCTAGAATCAGTAATGTGTGTACCTGCTGTCTCTGATGCCGATGTAAACCAGCCGATAAAGACAAATCCAGCTTGCGTTGGTGTTGTAACCGCAGCAAGGGTGGTGGCAAAGGTCTCACCGGAAACTCTGCCCGGCATGACCTGTGTTGGGGGTGTGCCGCCGTTTCCGTCAAAGGTAATGGTAATCGTCGGACTTGGGATCCAGTGGGCATAGAGGGTTTGGTTCACCGTTGTTGTGACGACTGTGGTGTAGAGAACTTGCACACCGCCTGTCTGGGCTGTAAACCAGCCTTGGAAGAGGTAACCCGCCTGCGTCGGTTGCGTGACTGCGGTGATCGGAGTGGAATAGGTGTCGCCTGTTATGACAATTGCGGTTTGGGGTGTAGGTGTGCCGCCGTTTGCATTAAAGGTAATCGTGATTGTCGGGTTCGGTGTCCACTGGGCATAGACAATGGTATCTCCCGGCGGAATCAGGCTGGATGCGGTAATTGGGTTTCCGCTTCCATCCTCCCAGCCGGCAAAGGTAAACCCGCTTTGTGTCGGTGTCGTGATGGAGGCAAGCGCTGACGCATAGGTGTCTTGCGGGAACTGGCCGGGCACGACTTGTTCTGCAAGTGTGCCGCCGTTTCCATCAAAGGTAATGGTAACCGCCGGTACGGGTATCCAGTGGGCAAAGAGGGTAATGTCACCCGGCGGATCATCCCACACAGTTGACGTTGGCAGAACTTGTGCACCGCTGTTATCTCCGTTCGGCGTTGTCCACCAGCCACCGAAACTGAAAGCATTGCTTGGCGGGTCGGGGTTCGGTGTGGCTGACATGGCGTGTAGGAATGTCCCGCCTACTGTGACAGGGTAGTATCGCGCAAGTTCAGGCGTTATCAGCGTTGTTCCGGCGCCCGGAATGATGTATGCCGGATCAAATTCACCGCCTTGAGCATCAAAGTAGACATTAATCGGCGGAATCTGTGTCCATTGGGCGTAATAGGTTGTGTTTACATCTGGAATTGGGTCTGTATCTTGAATCAGGGTTCCGCTTCCGTCAGCCCAGCCAACAAATGTATAGCCCACTTGTACTGGGTTTTGGATAAAGAAACTCGCGTCGATATCCGCTCCTTCAACCGCGCCGCGCCGTACTTGCATGGCGGGTGTGCCGCCGTTTCCGTCAAAGGAGAGTGTGACTGTGGGGGTAACACCCCAGTGGACATAGAGTGTAATGCTACCGGTGGATGGATCCCACACAGTCGAACTTGGCAGAATCTGCTCACCGCTCGTATCTCCGTTCGGTGTTGTCCACCAGCCGTCGAAATAGTAATAAGTGCCTGATGGCGGCGTTGGGTCCGGTGTGGCGGACATAGCTTGCAAGAAAGTTCCGCCTATGGTAACAGGTGAGTAATACGCATGGAGCCAGTCTGATGAAATCACGACGCCGGAACCGGGGATGGCGTTGGCGGGATTGAAATAGCCGCCCTGTGGGTCAAAGGTAATTGTAATGGTTGGCTCTGCCGTCCACTGTGCGTAAACCGTTGTATTTTGGTTTGGAATCGTGCTGGATGCGGTAATCGGCGTTCCGGTACCGTCTGCCGCAGTATTCCAGCCATTGAAGGTGTAGCCGATTTGTGTCGGTGTTGTAATTGCGTTGAGTGCTGCTGCATAAGTACTTCCAACAGCCTGTCCGCTTACACCCTGTTCCGGGGGTGTGCCGCCATTCGCGTCAAAATAGATCGTGACAGTGATCGGCACCCAACGGGCATAGAGGATTTGGCTCGTTGTCGCTGTGACGACTGTCGTGTCGAGAATCTGTACACCGCCTGTTGGATCTGTAAACCAACCGGCAAATGCGGAGCCGGCCAGTGTCGGCTCTGTGACCGCGGCTAAGGCGGCAGCATAAGTATTCCCTGTTGTCACGTACTCCGTCTGACTGTAAGGTGTACCACCCATGGCATTGAAGGTGACTGTAATTGTCGGGGCGGTTTCCCATTGGGCGTATAGGGTGGTATTTGTTGACGGAATTGTGCTGGATGCGGTAATCGAGGTTCCGGTGCCGTCTGCCGCGGTATTCCAGCCGTTGAAGATATAGCCGCTTTGAGTCGGCGTTGTAATCGCAGCGAGAGCCGGAGTATAAGAGGAACCCGGAGTCAGACCGGATACAGCCTGTGATATAGGTGTGCCGCTGTTTCCGTCAAAGGTAACAGTAACCGTTACCACGACCCATTGTGCGTAGAGGGTTTGATCCGTTGTTGTGGTGACAACAGTGGAGGGAAGAATCTGTGTGCCGCCTGTTGGCTCGGTAAACCAGCCGACAAAAGCAGAGCCGGACAGTGTCGGCTGTGTGATTGCAGGCAATGCGTCTCCATAGGTGTAGCCTGTTATAACGCTTGTCGGCTGTAATGCAGGGGCACCGCCTTGGGCGTTATAGGTGATTGTGATTGACGCATTCTGTGTCCATTGGGCGTAAAGGGTTGCGGCTCCTAAGATCATATCTGTGCCGATAACTTGCGCACCACCCGATGCCGCTGTAAACCAGCCATTGAAGGTATAACCGGCTCGTGTCGGCGTCGTAACTGCAGCAAGGGTGGCGGCATAACTATCACCGACAACTCTGCCTGATACGACTTGTTCAGCGAGCATACCGTTGTTCCCGTCGAAGATGATCGTGACCGTCGGGTCTTGTATCCACCAAGCATAGAGGGTTGTTAGATTCGGTGTCCCGATTGCAACGATAGAGGTAGGAAGGATTTGCACACCGCTCGCACTTCCATTCGGTGTAGTAAACCAGCCTCTGAAGACATAGCCGATCCGTGTGGGCACTGTGGCTTGGGACAAGGCGCTTGCATATGTACCTGTCACTTGAACCGGCGTCACCGTCTGTGTTGTGGGTGTAGCGCTGTCCTGCCAGTTGAAAATGAGAGAGATCGGCGGGGTATATAGGGCAACATAGGTTGTGTTGTTGGAAATCGGCGTGGTAAGCACTTGGGCGCTGGTCAGAACCGTAGTGCCGCCGTCTGGCGTCCAGCCGATAAAGCCGTAGCTTGCATTTGGCACCGGGACTGGTACAGAAGTTGGAACGAGGGGGCTGTTGGTGGTGGGGATGTTCTGCTGTGCCGCAGTCCCCGAGGAGAAGGTGCCGTTTAGACCCGGAGAGAATGTGACAGTCAGATACATGACCATAACGCCCGCCGACCCGAAATAGTTGATGTCTAGGTTATTGAGCGGGTTACCGAAAACGGAGCTGGTATTTGTCGTTTGAATCTGCGTATTCGGGGGCGCTACATTGCTTGGCGGAATCCGTGCACCACTCCCGGCTACATTGCCTGAAAAGACCACAGCCGCGCCGATAATAAGGTTAATATAGGAATTGGGCGGCAAAGGATTGTTACTGGTATATTGGGCAGTGAAGATACCGCCGCCGTTGGCGGCAGCGACGTTATTACTGATTGTACCGCCGGACATATTGATTAAACCGGAGGTATCCACATAGATCCCGCCGCCGTTGTTTGCGCGATTGTTGGTAATGGAACCGCCTGACATGGTCAGGTTCGCCGCTTTCAGATAAATGCCGCCGCCAAATCCGCTGGCGGAGGTCACCACGTTGCCGGAGATCGTGCCGGCGGAAATGGTAGCAATGCCATTTTCAATATCTAAAGCACCACCGCCTGTGGTAGCGGTGTTGCCGCTGATGGTACCGCCTGTCATGGTAAATGTACTGTTGTGCGTCAAAGACGCGGCGCCGCCGGATCCGCTGACGTTGCAGTTTGTGATTGTGGCACCGTCCGCTACCGTAAGTGATCCGCCGGAAACGTTCAGACCGCCGCCAAGAGCCGTGCCGCCCGGCCCGGCCAGCGTGACGTTGTGAAGTGTCAAGCTTCCGGCAACACTAAAGTGCCGCTGTCCGGAGGTTGCCTGTGTGAAGGTGAAGGGTGCCCCCGGCATCGCCGCACTGGTGAGAACAATGTTTTGACCGGCAGCAATGGTGATCGCCCCGCCGGTAGCCGCAAAACTGTTTTGCAGCTCGATTGTTGTCACAGTTCCATCTGTAGGTGCCGCCGCAATAGCCGTTGCAAGCTCACTGTAACTCGTAACTCCAACCGTTGCCGCAAGAGTCATCGAGGAAAGAATTCCCACGAAAAGAGCCGCAATTAATAAGAAGCATAATAATCTTTTCATAGTGGTTCCCTCCACCCTGTTTTATCTGTAATTGTTTTTCTCACACATTTGCACACATAGTGTATCAGCTTTTTTAGTTGCTTTCAACATAAAAATGAAAACAATTTACCATCCCACAGGTTTAAAGCGAAAAAAGAACCTCCCAGAAACAATTATTTGCCGCCAGAAGGAAGATTCCTTCCATGTCTGACTCCTCAAACATGTACCTCGCACACCTAGAACCATACGCAAAATCCAACAAATTCCTTGACAAACATTTTGCCAACCTCTTCAAACCCACCCCGTAGGGGACGCCGAAGGTGCCGCGCCCTATGACTAAACAAAAAAATCCCCCATATATTAGGGGGATTTTCATTTGTCACAAACCCAAAGCCTCCTTTCCCAAAGGAGGTGGCAGGCAAAGCCTGACGGAGGATTCAAATCTGCACAGGTTCACAAGGAGCATAAAAGGCAATCCTCAGTCCCCTCCGCGGACAGCTCCTTTGAAAAAGGAGCCAAAGGCCAATCTCACCTATTCATCTTCCTCACTATCCAGCGGAAGCGACCCAACCTCAATCTGCACCAAGGCCCTGCGAAGCAAAATCTGATCCAGCGCAAGCTCCCTGTCATCCGTCTTCTCTTGAAGCACCCGCTCCAGATGTTCTCTGGCCTCCTCCGCCCGATCCTTATCAATATCCCGGGGCCAGTGGGCTTCATCCGTCACAATGACCACTTCATCCGGATAAACCTCCGCAATCCCGCCAAAAACCGCCAGCTTCCGCTCCCGCGCACGGCCGTGAATTTGAATGCGGAGTATCCCGATATCCAGCACACAGAGATAGGGCTGATGCCCATGCATAATCCCCATGTCACCATCAAGACAGCGCATAATAACCATATTCACCGGCTGGTCAATTTTCGTCTCTGTAGGCGTAATCACCCGCAGACGGAACTGTTTATCTGACTGAATCTTCGCCATCCCAGATGCCCCCGATCCTAGTTTTGACTCGCCTGATACCGCTCTAACACGTCATCAATCGTACCCGCATTGAGGAACATCCCCTCCGGAATCTCGTCATGCTTCCCGTCAATAATCTCACCAAAGCCCCGAACCGTTTCCTCTACCGGCACATACCTGCCCGGAATCGATGTAAACTTCTCCGCCACAAAGAAAGGCTGAGACAAGAACCGCTGCACCTTCCGCGCCCGGTTTACAATGAGCTTATCACTCTCAGACAGTTCATCCACACCCAAAATCGCGATAATATCCTGCAGGTCTTTATACCGCTGCAAAATACTCTGCACCTGCCGCGCCACATGATAGTGGTCATGCCCCACAATGCTCTTCTCTAAAATCCGCGAAGAGGACTCCAAAGGCGATACCGCCGGATAAATCCCCTGCTCCACGATAGCACGAGAGAGCACAGTAGTCGCATCCAAATGAGCAAAAGTAGTCGCCGCAGATGGATCCGTAAAGTCATCCGCCGGCACATAAATCGCCTGCACCGAGGTAATCGACCCCGCCTTCGTTGAAGTAATCCGCTCCTGCAAAGCCCCGATCTCAGTTGAGAGGGTCGGCTGATACCCAACCGCACTGGGTACACGCCCTAGGAGAGCCGAAACCTCACTCCCCGCTTGGACAAAACGGAAAATGTTATCAATAAAGAGTAGCACATCCTGCCGCGCCACATCACGGAAATACTCCGCAACAGTAAGCCCCGTGAGCCCAACCCGCATCCGCGCCCCCGGCGGCTCGTTCATCTGCCCAAAGACCAGAGAGGTCTTACCCAGAACCCCCGAGTTCTTCATATCCTGATAGAGGTCATTCCCCTCACGGGTCCGCTCCCCAACACCGGTAAAGACCGAATACCCGCCATGCTCCGTAGCGATATTCCGAATCAGCTCCATAATCAGAACCGTCTTCCCAACCCCGGCACCGCCGAAGAGCCCGATTTTCCCACCCTTCGAATAGGGACAGAGGAGGTCAATCGACTTAATCCCAGTCTCCAACATCTCCGCTGTGGCAATCTGATCCGAAAACCCCGGCGGATCACGATGAATCGGCCAATGTTCCGTGGCCTCAGGCTCCGGCCCATTATCAATGGCTTTCCCCATCACATTAAGCATCCGCCCCAGAGTCGCCTCTCCAACAGGAACCGAGATCGGCGCCCCCGTATCCACCGCATCCATCCCCCGGCGCAGCCCATCCGTCGCATTCATCGCAATACAGCGCACCACATTGTCCCCCAAATGCTGGGTGACTTCGAGAACAATTTCATCCTCTCCATGGGCGATGGTAATCGCATTATACAAAGCCGGCAATTCCTCCGCAAACCGGATATCCAAAACCGCCCCAATAATCTGTAAAACCTTCCCAACATTCGCCAACTAGATCAGCTCCCATCCAATATCGTAGGGGCGGATCCCATATCCGCCCTGCCTTTGACCTTAAGGCTCCTTTTCCAAAGGAGCTGTCCGCGTAGCGGACTGAGGATTGCCCTTCTGTAGGGGACGCTGTCCTCAGCGTCCCGTGGTATCAATTCTCTGCAAATCCAATTGTGCGCCGCAACCTATTACATGCGGGACGCTGAGGACAACATCCCCTACAGCAACCCCTACTTACTGCCCAGAAACTTCCGCCCCGCCGATAATCTCCGTAATCTCCTGCGTAATATACGCCTGCCGCTTCCGGTTATACATCCGAGACAGCTCATCAATAATCTCCGTTGCGTTCTTCGTCGCCGCCTCCATACTCACCATACGAGAGGCCTGCTCACAAGCTGCCGATTCCAGCATAGCGCTATAGAGAAACCCACCCAAACAAGCCGGCACCGCATAATCAAGCACAGTTTTCAAGTCCGGCTCATATTTCATGTCAAAGTCATCATCCCCCGGCACCACGTCCCGATGTCCGAGGGGTAATATCCGCACAACCTGCGGTTCATGGGTGAGAACAGTCTCAAAATGGGTATACCCCACATAGACTTCATCCACTTCATCCGCAAGAAACAGCGCAATCAGCGTATCCGCAATCATCCGCGCGTCTTCATAAAAGACGGTATCCGACACATCCTGATACCATCGCACAATGTTCCGCTCCCGCCGAGCAAAAAACTCCCGGCCTCTTAGCCCAATGGAGAAAATCTGCTCCGCACACCCGCTCTCCTCCATATGCCGGAGAACTGCGTTCCCAATATTCGTATTATAGCCGCCGCAAAGCCCCCGGTCACTGGAGACCACAGCATACGCCACACGCTTCCCTTCCCGCTCTTGGAAAAACACGTGATCAGAAGCCTCTTCACAGCGCTTGAGCTGGTCTAACATCCGGCGAGACTCAGTAGCCTGCGGACGTGCAGCATAAAGCCGCTTCTTCACCTTCTGCAACTTCGTCCCCGCGACCATATCCATGGCCTTCACAATCTGTCTCGTCGTCGTCACACTGGCAACACGACGCTTAATCGCTTTTCTGGATGGCATCGGAAGCCTCCTTTCGTTAGGCTGTCAAAAATATCATGGAACCATACTGCACCTCATCCCGCCCTTCAGGCTCCTTCTCCGAAGGAGCTGTCGCGAAGCGACTGAGGATGCGCCCTTTCAGCCCCTAGTCCTGGGTATGCTTCTCTTTAAACTCCGCAATAGCCCGCTTAATCGCCTCTTCCGTCTCGTCCGAAACCGCCCCGGTCTCCCGAATCGCCTCGGTGATCTCCGGATAAGCTTCCTCCACAAAGTCAAGGAACTGATGCTCAAACTCCCTGATGATATCCAAAGGCACATCCGCCAGATACTTGTTCGTCAGCACATATAAAATCAGTACCTGTAACTCAACCGGCATAGGCTTATGCTGGGGTTGTTTGAGCATCTCTACAATCCGCTCCCCATGCCGGAGACGCGCCAAGGTATCCTCACTCAAATCAGACCCAAACTGCGAGAAAGCCGCAAGCTCCCGATATTGGGCAAGCTCAATCCGTAAAGGCCCCGCAATCTTCTTCATCGCCTTAATCTGCGCCGCCCCCCCAACACGAGAGACAGAGAAACCGGGGTTAATCGCAGGCCGGATACCGTCATTAAAGAGCTCAGACTCCAAATAAATCTGCCCATCTGTAATGGAGATCACATTCGTAGAGATATAAGCCGAAATATCCCCCTCCTGGGTCTCAATAATGGGAAGCGCCGTCAAAGACCCGCCCCCATATTCCGCATTCAAACAAGCCGCCCGCTCCAGTAGCTTCGAGTGGAGATAAAACACATCCCCCGGATAAGCTTCCCGCCCCGGCGGACGGCGAAGCAAGAGACTCAGCGCACGGTAAGCCACCGCATGTTTCGAGAGGTCATCATAGATGATCAGCACGTCCTTGCCCTGCTCCATCCACTCTTCCCCAATCGCACAGCCCGCATAAGGCGCAATATACTGCATGGGCGCTGGTTCACTGGCGGTAGAGGCAACAATGGTGGTATACGCCATGGCTCCCGCGTCTTCCAAAGTCTTCGCAATCCGCGCCACAGTAGATGCCTTCTGCCCGATGGCCACATAAATACAAAGCACGTCCTTCCCCTTCTGGTTCAGGATCGTATCAATTCCAATTGTCGTCTTCCCCGTCTGCCGGTCACCGATAATGAGCTGCCGCTGTCCCCGCCCGATGGGCACCATGGCGTCAATGGCCTTAATCCCCGTCTGCAAAGGCACATTGACCTCCCGCCGGGTGATAACCCCGGGGGCAATCCGTTCAATCCGCCGTGTCACATCAGAGGGAATCGGCCCCTTCTGGTCAATGGGCTGACCCAGGGCATTCACAACCCGTCCCAAAAGCGCGTCCCCAACCGGCACCTCCGCCACCTGTCCGGTAAGACGCACCGGATCTCTTTCTTTAATCTTCGCATCAGAGCCCATAATAACCGCCCCAATGCTGTCCTGATCCAAGTTCAGCGCAATCCCGAATATGCCCCCCGGAAACTCCAAGAGTTCCCCGTTCATAGCGTTCTGCAAACCAAACACCCGAGCAATCCCGTCACCAACTTGGATCACACTGCCAGACTCCGCGATGTCCAGCTTCGAAGCATAAGCCTCGATCTGCTGTTTGATCACCGCGCTAATTTCATCAGGTTTGAGGACCATCGAACCCCTCCCCTCTCTCAATACTGCGTTTCATATCTTGTAGCCGCCGCCTTACACTGCTGTCCACTGTGTGGCCGTCCACATTCAAGTAAAACCCGCCGATCAAAGCCGGGTCAACGGTGACTGTCATATCAACTGTCTTCTCCAATTTCCGCCGAAGCACATCATGCAAAGCAGAGACCTGCTCCGGACGAAGTTTCACTGCCGAGACCACATGCGCCTCCACAACACCCCGAAAGCGATCCCCCATGCGGAGAAATTCGGTGAGGGAGGGGACTAAAATCTCCTCCCGATTCTTGCTGATTAAAAGCTCCAAAAACGACCCGAAAGGGTCTTCTAGAGCGTCCAAAAAGGCCTCTTTCAGGAACTCAAATTTCGATTTTTTAGAAATGAGCGGATTCGAAAGAATCTGCTGACTCTCCGGCAGCTTGAGCGTATCCCGCACCAAAACCGCCTGATCCAGACAGGCCTCCAAATTCCCATACTCCTCCGCCAGATCATAGAGGGCTTTCCCATAGAGCCTGTTTATCTCGGCCATGGGGCATCCTCCAGCTCTCTCAGAGCCTCATCAAAGAGCTGATCCTGCGCCTCCTGATCGATCACATGAGAGACGATCTTAGAAGCCATAGCCGATGAAAGCTCGATGACATGGAGCTTCAAAGCCGCATGCGCCTGCGCCTGCTGGTGCAAAATATCCTGCTGCGCCTGCCGTCTCGCGGCCTCCGCCTCACCTCTGGCCTCGTCTACAATACCCTTGCTCTTCTGCGTCGCACTCCGATGGGCCGCGTCTAAAATCTCGACCCGCTCCCCCTCAATGTTAGAGAGATTCTCCTTATACTGTGTCCGGAGCAAGTCCGCCTCGTTCATGTCCTTTTCAGCCCGCTCCATCTGCGACCGAATCTTCTCCGCCCGCTTCTGTAACATCTCCCGCACAGGCTTATAGAGAATGAAAAACAGAAGCCCAAAGAGGATCAGCGCGTTTAGGATCTGCATCACAGTAGAGGCCACCATCTGGGCATCCAACCCAAAAACACGTCCCTCCGGGACAGCAGAGATTACTTGCATGAGTCCCACGGAACCCCCTCCTCTCTTGGAAAAATCATGCTACCCAAACAGCGCCCTTCTAGCGAACCGCGTAGTTCAAGTAGATCTGGACGAGAGGGTTCACAAAGATGAGTAGGAAAGAGATCAAAAGACCATAGATCCCCGCAGTCTCCGCCATGGCGAGACCGATAATCATAGAACTCCGCACCTGACCCGCCGCCTCCGGCTGTCTTGCGATTGACTCAAGGGCTGTGGCCGCAATCTTCGCCTGCGCCAAACAGGTGAGAACCCCAACGAACAGTGCAGCAACCGCTGCAATCTGAGCTACGACAATGACCATTGCTAATGAATCCATACTACCATTCCTCCAATGTAAAAGTTTGCATGTATTATTCTTCCGCGCTGGCGCTGCCAATAAAGGCCAGACTCAGCGCACAAAAGACATAGGTTTGTAAAAGCCCCATAAAGAGATCGAAGTAAGCGTGCAAGAAAACCGGGAGCCCCAGCTGAAAGAAGAGGGGTGCCAGTCCATACAGCAGGGACATGATTATCAGTCCCGCCACCACATTGCCGAAGAGACGCAAACTCAGGGACACAGGCCGAGCTAATTCCCCGATAATATTAATCGGCAGAAACAGAAAAACAGGCTTCAGAAAGGTCTTCAAATAAGCCGCACCCCGGTTTGTAATCCCTGCAATTTGAATCAATATAAAGGTAACAAGCCCCATCGCAAGGGTAGTCGCCCAATCCGCTGTCGGCGGACGAAGGCCGATCATGCCGGAGAGGTTCGATACCAAGATAAAGGCAAAGGCCATAAAGATCCAAGCCCCGGCAAACTTCGCCTTCGGGCCGCCCATAGAAAACACCAAGCCATCACTGGCTTCCACCAAAGTCTCCGCCACATTCTGCACACCCTGGGGCACTTCGGTCACTTGCCGAAGCTTAAACCGCAAAAAGAGCGCCCCCGCCAGAATGATTAGCATGACGATCCACGTATTGACAATCGTCTGGGTGACCCATACTTCGAAGCCGAAGATTCGAAAGGAGAAGAGATTTTGAATATCAAAATTAATCACAGGCGCACCTCCCTATTTAAGCACTCCCAAAGCCCTACTGGGCATCGGGGAAAAATTTCATCACAAAACCGGAAAGCGGCAAGGTGAGAACACCGCCTACTACACCGTAGAGGCTGACAAAGGGTGTAAATACTCCAATCAGCAAAACCACCGCAGTCAGCGCAAAGCGCAGGATGTACTGTAGATATACGGAAGACATTTTAAAAGAGTTTTCCGAAACCCCCAGCTTCTTCACCATGCTCTCCAGCATAAAAACCTTAGCCACATTGAGCGCCGAGGCTAAGATGACACCATTTGCAAAATAAAAAGCCTCAATCGAACGGTAGAATATCAAGCCACCGAGGCAGATAATCCCCGCAATGGCAAGAATGGCAAGAATCATTTTCTGCGATACTTCCGACAGATTTTTCACGCAGAACCCTCCCTACTTCTTAGATGCTAGGTCAAAAATCGACTTAAAAGCCGCGATCAGTCCCAAGAGGGAACAAACAATGGTCAGGATGGGCGATATGCCAAAAAGACGATCTAGGAATATCCCCAAAAACACGCCGACCACAATACATGCCGCGATTGTAATGCCAATCTGCGAGAGAAAAGCCAAAGCCTTTACCCAATCTCTTTCCATCTTGTATCCTCCATTTGCACCCGCTTATTATACCATTTGACTGCCCGGAATTGAATTAATATCCCATACAGATTTCAGGCTTTCGTATAAAGATTTCATAAAGTTCGCTGAATCTATGGTATACTATGGAAAATGTCCATTCGCACAGCGAACGACTATGGTAAGCAAACGCCGAGGATGAATATGTCAGAATGTGGGAGGTAGATAGCACATGTTAGCTTGTCTCATCACTAATCAGGCTCCACGTTCAATTCAATCAAGAAATTTGCCACAGTACAAAAAATACCTGATAAACGAGTTTCATCATCACGGATACTCTTCTTCTGAAAAACCTTTTTCTTTTTCGCTCTACTCAAAAGTAATTTACATCCACCGGTCAAGAAAGGCTCCTGTAGATGTAGATAACATGAGCAAACCGCTTGTCGATGCTTTCAACGGCATCATATACAGCGATGATAACATCATAAACCACAGAGTTTGCTCAAAAATTTCTCGCCATGATATTAATGCATATGAGCTTAATCTGACAGTATTGCCAGACGCTGTTGCCGAGAAGTTTGATGAATATTTAGAGAATGATAGTGAGCATATCCTTTATTATGAAGTCGGTACATTTTCTGAATCAATGGTTTTTGCCGGTGCCGAAAACAGCGCCCCCTATATCGGAGGTGAACAAGATGAAGCTTGACAGGGCACTACTAGTACAATGCTATCACAACGCGATGATCCTTCAGTACAAAAGACAACTTGAAAGCAAAGGGTTTTCTGTATCTACGGAGCATCAAATTTTTGGTCTGCACGCTGATTTATATGCCGAAAAAGGCTCCGAAAAACGAGTCTATGAATTTAAAGTTGTTGGGAAGAATCAATATGTTAAGGGGCATTTATCAAAATTCAAAGAAATTGTCGAATCGAATGGTGCTACCCCTTATGTGGTATATGTTAATCCACCAGTAGAAAAAGCTATATATTTCGAAGATTTGGACACGATCCTTGCTTCCTTCTTTTTAAATGGCGAGTTACCTTCCGAGCTTGATTCATTATCAACACATACTTCCATTGATGCCATTGATATCGATGATTTAACAAGCATTGAAATTTCCAACGGTGTAATCACGGTTGAAGGAAATGCAATCATCTCTGTCGAGCTACAATATGGGTCTAGTTCTGACATGAAGCTTGGCGATGGCGTGAAAAGCTTTGATAATTTCCCAATGACCTTTCGTGCTGAAATGGAGTACTGTGACAAATATTCTATTGTGAATATTGAACACGAAATTGATACTTCAAGCTTTTATGAATGATAACCGATAAATATAAAAGGGAGGGATCACCCTGTGGAGCATCATCGCACATTCAAATCAATCTACCGCAATCTGCTGATCGTGGTATCCATCTCCCTGCTTACAGTTCTCATCTCAGAGCTGCTCCGCATGGGGGATCTGGATCGGCAGATCATCGCCATGGTATATATCTTAGCCGTTCTGCTAATCTCTAGACTTACAGACGGCTATGGCTGGGGGATTTTAGCGGCTATTTCCCTGTCTTTTGTTTTCGATTATTTAAACATCTATCCCCGCATGGGCTTTGGCCTAGCAGAGCTCCCCCTCACCCTTTTCGTGATGCTCATCGTCACCCTGATTGCGAGTACCATGACAGCCCAGAGTAAAAAGCAGGCCGAAACCGCAATCGAACAAGCGGAAGATACAGCGCTTCTCTATGAGATCAGCCAAAGCCTCCTTGCAGCGCGGGATGTGGAGACAATTATCCAGACAGCAAACCACTTCCTCGGAGAACACACCGGGCGGGCAGTGGTGTTTTATACGAGAGATCCCCTTGATCCCGGCTCCGAAGTCTTCACCTCTTACCAAATGGATCTGGGAGCAAAAAAACAGCTTCTCTCCAAATCTGAACGGATACGCGCCCATCAGCTTTATACCCATCCGGATACGGAAGCCTCCGCTTATCTCGCCGCCGGATGCGCGCATTATGAGCCGATTCTCTCAAAGGGAACTCTATTTGGACTGATCGGCGTCTATTGTGGAAAGGATCAATTTTCCGAAGAGTGGGTTTTGTTCATCCGCGCGGTTGCAGCACAAGTTGCCTTGGTATTGGAGTCTCTCGCCCTCGCAAGTGAGCAAAATCAAATCCTCCTAGACGCCGAGCGGGAAAAAACTCGAGCCAGTCTCCTCAGAGCAATCTCTCACGATCTGCGTACACCCCTGACCAGCATCTTGGGTGCGAGCACCACCATGCTGGAACAAGAGGAAACCCTAGACAAAGAGACAAGCACCATGCTCCTCGGTGATATCCGCGAAACCGCCCAATGGCTGATTCATACAGCGGAGAATCTGCTCACCATTACAAAACTTTCCGGTGAGACGATTACCCTCAAAAAGACGCTGGAAGCCGCAGAGGAAGTGGTGGCAGGAAGTGTTGCCATTGTCCGCAGGCGTTTTCCCAGTTGCCATATTCACTTGCGCAGCCCCAAAAGTCTCCTCCTTGTCCCCATGGAGGCGACTTTAATCTCACAGGTGCTCATTAATCTGATCGAAAATTCGATTAAGAACGGAGACATGGAGTCTCTGATCTTAGTCGATGTGACCGCCCATGGCGACTTCGCTGAATTCTCCGTCAGCGACACCGGACGAGGTATTCCGGAAGAAATGCTCGATAATCTCTTTGAGCTCCGCGGCACCCGGGACATCCACGCGGTGGATTCTGTACAAGGGATGGGCATCGGGCTCTCGATCTGCAAAACCATCATCCACGCCCATGGGGGCGCGATCACAGGGAAAAACAAAGCCGACGGGGGCGCCCATTTTAGTTTTACCCTACCCACAAAGGAGGCAAATCATGACGGCACATAAAGGCAGCATCCTCATTGTGGAGGACGACAAAAGCATTGCAGACTTCCTAAAAGCCAGCCTCATCTCCGGCGGCTACACAGTGGAACTGGTACAGAGCGGACGCCGGGCAATCTCTGTCACAGCGGATACAGAGTTTGACGTGATTCTGCTCGACCTCGGTTTACCGGATCTGGACGGGATCAAGGTATTGAAGAGCATTCGCGAATGGTCAGAGGTACCCATCATTATCGTAAGCGCACGGCTTGAGGAAGAGGACAAAGTCGAAGCTTTGGACGCCGGCGCCAATGATTATATCGCAAAGCCATTCGGCAATTCCGAGCTCCTAGCCCGCATCCGTGCCCAGATGCGCTTCTATGAAAAAGTGAGCAGCACAAAGGAAAAAGCCGATGAAGAAGTCTTTACCATCGGCGCGTTCCAAATCGACTACAGCAGACGAAAGGCCTCCAAAAACGGTACGCTTCTCCGGCTCACACCCATTGAATATAAGATCATCGTCTTCCTCTCCCAAAACGCGGGTAAGGTGCTCACCCATGATTGTATCCTCCGGCGGATTTGGGGGGAAGATTACGTGGGAGACGGACAAATTCTCCGGGTCAATATGGCAAACATCCGCCGGAAACTAGAAGATAATCCGGCTGATCCCCAGTATATCCTAACAGAAGTCGGCGTCGGCTACCGGATGGTAGAGCCAGAGGCCTTTTCTGTCTAGCCTGTTCCGCCTCAAACTTTCCCTTGACTTTGATCTGAAAGTGTGCTATTATAATGTGGGTTCAGTATGGAGTATAGACAGCGCGGGATGGAGCAGTCCGGTAGCTCGTCGGGCTCATAACCCGAAGGTCGTCGGTTCAAATCCGGCTCCCGCAACCAAAAGATCCCCGTAACCATACTGGTTATGGGGATCTTTTCCATTTCCTTTTTGATGAATTGATTATTATGTTTGTACAGATATTATATGTAGAAGTATGGGTTGAAGCGTGAGGTGCGAGATCATGAGACGGAAAGCTTTTTTGATGATATGTTTGGCTCTGATTTTACTATTAGGGACAAACTCGGTTACGGCTGTACCAATGGAACCGGAGGCAATTGTACCTTTTTCGGCAGTGCAGGTGACCACCTGGGATCAGTTGTGGGATGAAGTTGTAAATGGGACGGCTGACACCATTGAAGTGATGCAAGATCTCTCCTCCTTTGGTGCATTGAATAATAATGCCATCCCGATTCAAAACGGACGCAATGTTACCATCACCAGTTCCGGAGGACCGTTCACAATCTCTCAGGTGACCAACGGTCAGCGGCATTTTCAAATTAATAACGGTATCCTGACCTTGCTGGACATCACACTAGACGGCCAGCTCGATCCCACAAATCCCGCTAATCTCGCCGATCCCACGATCCGCGGCGGTGTCGCATTCGGAACCGGGGCTGCTACCCGGCAGTTATACATGGACACAGGTAGCGTCATCACAGGCAATCGTGCTACCCAAGGCGGCGGTGTGTTTATGGTTGGCAACCAATCCCTCTTGACCATGAGCGGCAATGCAACAATCAGCAATAACGCAGCCACTGGGCCTGGCGGCGGTGTAAGTGCTACAGGTGGCAGCACCTTCATTATGAACAACGGAGACATTGCGGGAAATAGAGCAGCTACCAACAGCGGCGGTGTCCAAGTAGCAGCATCTACCTTTACCATGGTAGATGGAACCATCCAAAATAATAATGCAGCCACTGGCGGCGGCATATTTATGAATGGCTCCAGCCCAGTAACAATGCAAGGCGGCCTGATCCAAGGGAATGTGGTGACAGGCAATGGCGGCGGTGTGAGCGTTACAGCCAGTAGCACCTTCACTATGACAGGCGGAACCATCTACAATAATAGCGCAAGCGATGGCGGCGGCGTGATTGTACTAAGCCCTGACGTGGGAAGCAGCACATTTAACATGCAAGGCGGCCTGATCGACTACAATAATGCGACAGGTGTCGGCGGCGGCGTTCACCTCTGGGGAAGTGAAAGCATGTTCACTATGGAAGCTGGCAGCACACTATCTAGAAATACTGCTGGAAATAGCGGCGGCGGTGTAAACGTGCAGGGAGAAGGTACGATCTTTACAATGAATGGCGGCACGATATCCGGAAATAACGCCACCAGTAACAATGCAGGCCACGGCGGAGGCGGTGTGAATATCCACAGTGGCACCTTTATCATGAATAACGGTACCATCCAATCTAATAGTACAAACAGCAATGGCGGGGGTGTACGGCGCTCCCCAACTCTAACGCCTGCTTTCGCCACCTTCAATATGAACGGCGGCACCATCCAAAACAACACAGCCGCCGGCGACGGTGGCGGTCTATACGCACAATTCGTTGGAGCTTGGACAGAATACCGCGATGATCTCCTCGCAGGCGATTACCCAGAGGTGACCATAAGCGCATCGGCTGTCTTCTCAGGCAACCGAGCGGGACAAGGCGCCTTCGGGCCACCGAATAGCACCATTACAGTCAGCAATCGGATCGCGACCACAAATGCAACGCTCTTTGGCTGCCCCTTCAACAACTTCGACATCAATTACCGCCTCGGAACTCGGGTGACTTACCTTCGCGTCATATTTCAGACCTATCTTCCCCATGGCAGCTTCACCCAACCGGCAGGTAATCCAGCGTATCGGTATTTTGACGTTCCGGTAGACACGCCTGCGGGGACACCCTTCGTGGTACCGGCAAATAGCAGACCGACAGAAATCACGGAAGAGCCGGGCTATAACTTTACAAACACTTGGCTCTTAGCTGGATCAGATCCCGAAGTGTTTTTGACAAATACCCAGGTCGATAACTTCGTTCTGACAGCCCCGATTACAACATTTATCGCGCACTATACGGGAGACGTGTATCATCTTGTGCGGTTCTATTATAACTATCCCGACAATGCCGCAGCTTTTTATACCACATCGGTTGCAGACGGTGATACTGTAACCGCACCGAGTCCAGGTCCGGCACGGACAGGCTTCGCCTTCGAAGGTTGGTACCTCGACCCCGCGGGCACACTTCCCTACGACTTTAGTTCCCCTGTTGTAGCAGATCTGAACCTATACGCAAGGTGGAGGTCAACAGGGGGCGGAGGTAATGGCGGCGGCAACGGAGGCGGTGAATGGCGTCCTCCGCCAAGTAACGTCCATCATAACTTCCTCATCGGAGACACCGACGGACTCATTCGCCCCCATGCAGACATTACAAGGGCGGAAGTCGCTTCAATTTTCCTCCGCATCATCTCAGACGAACGGCGGGCAGAGTTTTGGAGCCTGACGAATCCCTATCACGATGTGGCGCTCCACAACTGGTTCAACAACGCCGTATCCACCACAAGTAACGCCGGGCTCTTCGTCGGACGCCCCAGCGGCAACTTCGATCCGAACCAACCCATTACCCGGGCAGAATTAGTCACCGTAGCCGCCCGCTTCGCCAGTGTGGTGTATACGGGTGCAGATCTGTTCTCAGACATCGCCGGTCACTGGGCAAACGCTGCAATCAACGCCGTGGCAAACGCCGGTTGGATCCAAGGACAGACGGGATTAAATGGAACTTTCCTCCCTGATGATCCCATCACCCGTGCCGAGACTGCGGCTATCATCAACCGGATGTTAAACCGTTTACCAGAGGGACTGGATGACCTTTTAGATGGTATGCGCACCTGGCCTGACAACGCAAATCCCAATGCTTGGTACTATCTGTATATCCAAGAGGCCTCAAACTCTCACACCTATATGCGGAAAGCCGATGGCATCCATGAGAAGTGGGTAGAACTCGTAGCCGACCGGCCTTGGGCGCTCCTGCAACTGCCAACCTCCAGACCGGGAGATATTTTTACGACGGCATCATAATGTATCAGTCAAGAAAAGGATAAGCTGATGTTTCAAAGAACATTCCGAACGAAAAACTTACAGCGCTTCGTCTGTGTATTACTAATCGCAATACTGCTGATGGGTCTGTTCCCGATCAGCGCTTTTGCCTCGGAGTTTGCGGGTATTGTTCCTCTCGCGATCCCAATCGCGTGGGGAACTGTTGGTCCGGACTCTTCTTTTGCACCATGGACACTCTATGATAACGGCACGGTGGAAGTAGGCTCCGGAACTGTTCGTGGAATGGGTGACGCCTGGCTTACAGAGGCAAGCACAAGCCCTTGGCATGATTATCGGAACCAAGTTGAGCGCATTATTTTCACAGTGCCTGTTGATGCGGTCGGCAATCTATCCGGTCTGTTCGCAAGCTTACCATTTTTATATGAGATAGAGAATCTCGGATATTTGAACATTGACACCGCCGGCCCTCAAGTCTGGATGTCAAACATGTTCCGCGGTCCAAATAGCTTAGTCAGCTTGGATTTAAGCGGATGGGACGTATCAAACGTAACGCGGTTTCGCAACATGTTCCGCGATGCGGCTTTTTTAGAAACGATAATCGGAATCGAATACTGGGAGACCGACAGTTTGCACACGATGCCCCATATGTTCCGGGGTGCAAGCAGCTTGACGAGTTTGGACTTAAGCAGATGGAACACAAGCGGTGTAACAACAGGTACTGATCCCGCCGACAACGGAATGGCAAGTGCATTCCGGGATATGACTAGCTTAAGGAGCCTGAATTTAAGCGGCTGGAATACAATGAACCCGGCTCTGGGGAGCAATGGGATGCCGAACATGTTCACAGGGTCAAATGCCCTGAGAGAACTGACACTGGGTACGGGCTGGTTCACAACAGGCAATCCAAACCTGACAAACCCACCAAGCAATGCCACATATACAGGTCTTTGGACAAATGTCGGCAGCGGGTCAATCTATGCACCAGAAGGGACACACACACTGACAGCTGCACAATTGATGGATAACGCAAGCGCCCCATTCAGACCGGACACTTGGATCTGGGCGAGGCATTACCCCTTGCTTTTGGTAACATTCACACCGGCCGGCAACGGAACCGTAACCCCGTCTTTGACCGGCACAGAACCCAACACAACGATTAATCCGGCACTTCCAATCTATCCAGCACCGAATGCGGGTTATCAATTTTCCCACTGGACAAGCAGTGATCCGACTCATGGCGGAGGTTCGTTCCAAACGTACCAACTCCACGACTTGATTATCACGCGAGATACAACTTTCACGGCATATTTCACATCCCTCTCCTCCGGTACGCACTTGGTAACTTTCCTCTTAAACGGCGGCTATGTGGACGGCTATCCGGATCCACACATGGTCACAATCCCCGACAGCAACCCGATCACAGAAGCAAATGTGCCAGTTCCAACGCGCCCCGGCTACACCTTTCTCGGCTGGAAAGAAAACGGAGCAGCTCCCTTGCTGACCCGCCCACAGGTGAGCGCCCTCATCGTAACAACACCACGCACCTTCGTCGCACAGTGGATGCCGAACCGTCCGGGCGAACCTTGGATTCCGGGGCCAGAGCCGACGCCATTAGAACGACAGGCCTATCTGATCGGTACAAGCGATGGGCTGATTCGTCCAAACGCCAATATTACCAGAGCGGAAGTCGCTACGATTTTCTTCCGCCTGATTACAGACGAAGCACGAGCCGCGTACTGGATGCAAGAAAATCCCTATCATGATGTGGAACTCCAGAACTGGTTCAACAACGCCGTATCGACCATGACCCACGCGGGCGTTTTCACCGGTTTCCCAGATGGCACCTTTGCGCCGAATCAGAGCATCACCCGTGCTGAAATGACGGCAGTGGTCGTTCGGTTTATAGAGCGGATGGATGGGGTGAATCTACTGGGGGATCACTTTAGCGATATCTCCGACCATTGGGCGGTGGAATATATCAACACAGCAGCCGTAAACGGCTGGGTACAGGGCTATTCTGACGGCACATTCCGTCCCAATCAAGCCATCACACGAGCCGAGACCGCGGCGATGATCAACCGCCTCTCAGGCCGTCTGATAGAGCGTGCAGAAGATTTACTGCCAGATATGCAAACTTGGCCGGACAATGCCAATGTCAACGCGTGGTACTACCTCTATATCCAATCGGCAACGAACTCTTACCGCTTTACATGGAGAGGCACCGGCAACGCTTTTGAGCGTTGGGTCACCATCATCCCCGCCCGCAACTGGGCGGTTTTAGAACGACTAGAGTCTAGGCCGGAGGATATTTTGCGTCCGTAATGAAATTTTTCCATGTTCTTTATTCGGGTTCACATCAAAATGGGAATAGCCTTGCAGCCTCTGAGTGCTGTAAGGCTATTTGTTTTTACAAAAACTCCTACATTGCATATTTTCCGCACAAAACAGACGGTTCCTTCATAACATAATAAAAAATAGGAGGAGCGTTTAAATATGATTGTTGAACAGCAATATGTTGTACTGTCTCTGGAGCTGCACCTGTTCTTTGGCCGCATTATGAAAGAACACGCCATCTTTTTAGAGGCTGGGTTTACACCGGCAAATGCTGCGTTCTCGAAAACCGCTGATACTTACAAAAAGCAATTTGAGGCGATCCTGCATCAAGCCGCAAGTCTCGGAAACGGCGTCATTCGTCCGGAAGTTGTGAGTTCCGGCGAGATTGTCACAGACTATACACTAGGCAGCGAAGGGCAAACCCAAGGGTTTACGGGAATCGAGATCGATCAGAACATCACCCGGCTGGAAGAAGGGCTCTTCGGAAGCGCAAATCCGCAAATTGCACCTGAAATGGTGCAGAGAGTGAGAGAACTGAATGCAAATGCGCTCCGCTGTCTGGAGGGGCTGATTGGGTTTAAGAAACAAGTCTTAGACGAGGTCTTATCCTGCCGGGCATTCACCGCAAATTATCCCCTGCTCATCGATCATATCAGGCGGGAAGCGGAAATGTATCAGAGTGATCTTGACGCGCTGGAATGCGGCAAAAATCCGGAAAGCAACACGAGAGAGGCAGAGCTCTTCTGGGATCAAATCATGCTGGAACATGCATTCTTCATCCGAGGAACCCTTGACCCAACAGAGACTGCGCTGATCCACACATCCAACGACTTTGCCAAAGCCTATAATGAGATCTTATCCGCCGCAAGAGCCGCCACCGACGGGACACTCCAAAGTGTAACCGACCACACCTTGCAGGAAACCCTGAAATTCCGCGATTTCAAAGACGCGGGCGCAAAGGGGATCGCCGCGTGTAAGGTGCGAAGCACGATCTTGCCGCTCTTGGCAGATCACGTCCTCCGAGAGGCGAATCGTTTTGTCCGCTTGCTCAGGCAGTTTGAGCAACAGTGATTGTCACGGACACAGGCAAGTTATATTTTCAACGATAAAAACAGAAAATCCCGGTGCGTAAATTGTCGTACCGGAATTTTTTGTTTTTCTGATTTTTATCTTGACATTGTAAAGATGGCATGTTATGATCTTGACATCGTAAAGATCGGAGGGAGACTATGAGCACAAAACCATATCATCATGGCGACTTGCGAACAGCCATGATTGAAAAAGGAATTGAAATGATTAACAACGATGGGGTAAAAACGCTTTCGCTGCGAAAAGTAGCGACTGCTTGTGGGGTCAGCCACGCAGCACCATACAGCCACTTTGCAGACAAAGAGGATCTGCTCACTGCGATTGAAAACCACATTATGGAAAAATTTATCGCTATTCTAACTGAGGCAATCAAGGAAGGCGGCGAATCCCCAAAAGGACTCCTCCGTATGGGTTGTGCCTATGTGCTGTTCTTTGTCCAGAATCCGCAATATTTTTCTTTTATATTCTCACGCTCCAATATCTATTTTGACTTCTCAGAGAATACCGACGGATATCAACCTTTTGTATTGTATAAAAACTTCATGACCAAACTATTTGATCAGATGGCCTACCCAAAGGAGCTGCGCGTAAAAACTATGATTGCCCACTGGTCAATGGTGCATGGGATGGCTTCCATTGCGACAATATCCGGCACCGGAACGCTTGCAGAATGGGAAGAAAGAATTCCGGATATGCTATCGAAATACTATTTCTTGGGACTGAATCCAGACCAACTGGAAAGGGGGTCATCATGAAAAAATGAAATTACTATCGTATCGGCAAAATTGACAGTAAACTCCGCCCTCAACCCAGGGCGTGATGATTTTACAAACGCAAAGAAATACATCAATAAAACAAAACCGAATGAAAAGGAAGAAAACATAATGACAATGAAAATAGCAAATTTTCGTAAACTACAGGTATTAACCACGCTAGCCAGCTTGTTGCCAATTGTAATGTACCTAGTTATGTGGAATAGCTTGCCCGCACAGATGCAAGCGAATATAATGCCAACTCCCCTCCTGTTATCGCGGACATTGGTGGCCTTCGTAATACCGGCTGCGCTTGCCATCATTCACTTGATTGTTTCATTTGCAATCGTTGATCGTGCCAAAAAAGAAAATAATCCAAGGATAATGTGGCTTTGTTGGCTGATGCCCCTCGTGGGGATTATTGCGAACATTCCACTCTTGCTTATGAATATTTAAAGCTCCAGTCCGCACAGATGATAAGCATCCTGTAAACCGAAAAAAAGTTAGCTCATTCTTTGAGCTAACTTTTTTCTCTTTTCCCCTTGACAAACCCAGTCTATCCATGCTAGACTGAGCTTCAGTCTATAACAGCTAGACTAGGAGGGCGCTTTATGGATCGAAATCTGACACTCACCCCAGCGGAGGAGCGGCTTGCCGCCCTGATTTGGCAAGAGGCTCCCCTGACATCTCCAGAGCTTGTATCCCTTGCCGAGCGTGAGATGGACTGGAAGAAGTCTACCACTTACACGGTTTTGAAAAAACTCTGTGATAAAGGCATCTTCCAAAATGAGCAGGCTCATGTGAGCATCATCCTCACCCAGGATGCCTTAATCGAACAACAGAGCCGTCATTTTGTGGAGGCGTCCTTTGGCGGATCGCTTTCGAAGTTCCTCGCCTCCTTTATCGGCGGCAAAACCCTCTCCTCAGAGCAAGCGGAGGAGCTACGGCGGCTAATCGATGAACACGAAGGGAGATAACCATGGAATTTTTGTTTCTCACCATTTTGAACATGAGTCTGACGGGTGCCTTTGTCATCGCTGCCATTTACCTAGCAAGGCTTCTCCTGAAGAAGGTACCTAAGATTATTTCTTACTGCCTGTGGGCAGTAGCCGGGTTCCGGCTTGTGTTCCCCTTTGCCATTGAGAGTGCATGGAGCCTCATTCCATTCCGCACCCAACCAATTCCGACCCTTCAGGCGGTGCCGGGCTCTGGGATCCCGGAGATGGGGTCTTCTTCACAACAGTCAATTTCAAGTATTACGGGTGGTGGTATGTCTCCTTCTCTGCCCGCTCCCCCTGAGATCGGCGCGATAGCTGTACCCGAAGAGATTGCGGCTCCCCTCGTGGGTGCAGATCCCTTGCAGGCGCTCATCAGCATCGGGGCGGCTGTATGGCTGATTGGCTTCGCACTCATGCTCCTCTATGGCCTGGGGTCTTATCTCTTGCTGCGGCATAGGATGCGGAACTCAGTCTCTCTGTATGAGAACATCTACGAGGCGGCGCAGATTCAAAGCCCCTTCGTACTCGGCTTCTTCGCACCAAAGATTTATCTGCCTCTTGGGCTTTCCCTGCAAGAACGCAAGTATATCATCCTACACGAACAGACCCACATCCGCCGAAGAGATCACATTTTGAAATTTGCGGCATATTTCGCCTTGTGCCTTCACTGGTTTAACCCCTTGGTATGGATCGCCTTTTTCCTCATGAGCACAGACATGGAGATGTCCTGTGATGAATCCGTGCTACGGCACTTGGGCTCTGAGACCAAAGCTGACTATTCCCGCATACTCGTGATGCTCGCAACTGACCGCCGAACCTTGGCGGGCGCGCCCCTCGCCTTTGGCGAGGGAGCAATCAAAGGAAGGGTGAAGAATATCTTGAAATTCAAACGAACACATAAGATCATAAGCGTCATTGCAGCTATCTTGGTACTCACCTTTGGAATCGGGCTTGCTTTGACACAAACGGATGAGAGTCCGGAAGAGGCCTCCCCTGCCTCCGCCTTTATGCCCACAGGGCATGGGGAGTTTGTCCCGTCCGCATTCACAATCAGAGAACGCTCGGCCGGTTTTGAGGTTGCTGAAAATGCGCTCTCCGCAGAAGAGGCCGCAAATCTTGCCGCACAATACCTATGGGAAATGTTCGGCGCTTCTATTGACGGCACAGAGATCCGTATGCATTATGGAACCAGCTCAGAGCAAATGTTGGGAACGGAGTCCAATATAGGCGGTGCCCACCCAGAACGGAGCCAAACTGTTTGGCTTGGTGAGGTCTTTGCTGACCAGTATGACCCGGAATATCAGTGGCTGTATGGTTTCCGCATCGACGCCTTCAGCGGCGCACCGATTGAGCTCAGGCAAGCATTCCAATTTTCTAGAGATTCCAGCATGCGAGAACTCGCAGCCGAAGAAATGGAACGGGGTCAAGAAGTGGCAATCGCTTATGCAGATCTTGCATTCCATCATCGAGGCACCCATGCTGCTTCCGCCACCATCGCCGAACGCCGCACCATGCCGATTGCCCTTGGAGACGGCAACATGCAATATTCGGCCAGCTTTTTGATTGCAGATGACGGAGATCGCCTTGCCCATGTGACCATCGCCCTGGAAACCAAAAGCTTGATTTCCATATATCTTTACCTGAATGAAGACCCGGCAGACTGGTTCTCTTCCACACCGGCACCGCCCGCTCTCCATATTAACCCAGCATTCTTGAACCTTGAGCCCGGTGCGGACTCTATTCCGAGAGAGGAGGCCTTAGAACTGGGTGCCAGATACCTCCAAGAAACTTTTGGCGCGGAAATTGATCTTACCAATGCGGAAATGCAATACATCCCAACAAGTGCGGAACTCGGAGAACCGCCGACTGATGAAACCTTCTGGACTGGAACTGCCTGGCAGGGCTTAGCACAGACAGGTGATGGCCTTTTCTTTGAATTTCGAGTTGACGCCCTGACAGGTGCCCCTCTCGATCTCATTTGGCACTGGTGGTTCATAGACGGTGATGCACTTGAGGTTGACAATTCTATTACACACCTCCTGAGTCCCGAAGAGCTTCGGCATTATATACAAGTAGCAGAAAATCACGCACAAGCGCTGTTCAGCTATCGCAATATGACAGTAAACGACTTAGCAACGACTCCTTCCCCATTTGACCCCATTCCCCCCAGCTCCCCAGTGACCTCAGGCAAGATTCTCGTTTTTGTCGAGACACTCTGCGGCCATCGGGCTGTGGTTATGGTCATGGTAGACACCGGAGAACTTGTGTCAATAGGGTCGACTCACAATCCCGCTCTATAAAAATCCATACAAAAAGATCTCTGTAGCGTAGCTACAGAGATCTTTTCTTATCGCAATCAATATCACCCAAAATTCTCATGGAAGTTCGCAATCATACTCGCCACACTTGCCCGGTTACTGAGGCCGAGTGGTTCGAAGTTGCCAGCACCCGTCCCCTGGATCACGCCTGCCCGCTGCAAGGCTGTGACTGCCGGTCTCGCCCAGCTGGCGACTTGATTCACATCATGGAAGGCTGGGACATTATTTTGTGCGAGGCTAATATTCAAAGCATTTGCATATCGATGGAGCATAGTTGCCATCTCTTGCCTGTTGATAGTCTGGGCGGGACTAAACCTGCCTTCTCCTGTACCGGTTACAATATTCTGGCGGCTTGCCCACTCCACATATGGGGCGTAGAATGCACCGGCGATCACATCGCTATAGGTACCCCGCAGTTGGGTTATGAGGGTATTAAGCACATAGCCGGTTTGTCCCCCTGTGCGGATGCGGACCCAGTCATCCTGACGTCCGAGGACTGTGACTTGAGTGCCGTTTGTGAGTTCCGCCACAATAGCATGTCCCGTGCTGGGGCCAGAGCGAACGCGGACTAGGCTGCCGCGAATGGTACCGTTTAAGACATAGTTCACTGGGTTAATCCCCGCCATACGTCCCAAAATAGTTACAAACTGCCCTCTAGTAGTATACACAAAGGGGGAGAATGTAGTAGTGGTCGTCCCCTGCATAAGGCCATGCTGGCGGACGTATTGCACAGGCGTGTGGAACCACGAATTAGCCGGCACATCCACAAAAGCACCCGGTGGTGTTGGAGGTTGCGGGGGCGGGGGCGGTGTACCTTGTTGGCCTGAAATTGTAACACCGGTGTAGTAGAAGTGAATGATCTGCTCTGCCGTGAAGCCCTCATTGGCAAGTCCAAATGCACCCCATTGGCTCATACCTACATTGTGACCCCAGCCATAGCTCGTGACGGTAAAAGTAACGCCACCCGCGTTCATGGCTTCAATTGCATCTTCTGTCATGGTGTCAAGATCAATCAGTCCAGCTGACGCCATCTCTATGAGCTCGAACTCGCTGTGATAAGGAGCCAAATCATCTAGAGTTGGAAGCGCGTCTGCATAGGCGTCATAGTCCAGAAGGCCCAATGTACGGCCTACGTTTCTGGTAATGGTAAAGCGCTGGCTGTTGAAGGTTTGATGGAGTCCCGTCACAACACGGTCACGAACGGCGCTGCGCTGATAGGTACGTGTCCCACCCCCTGCGGAGCGGAATGTGACAGAGAGTACATTCCCCATAGCGGTGTACACCATATCTACGTTTGCAATGTCTGAAAGACCGAAATTCGCGTCTCTGCCCCGCATGTGGGTCAGGAACTCTCCCGGTGTGAGCGTACGGCTCCAGCGCATGTTCTCTCTGTTGCCATGGGGATCTACAACACCCATCAGATAGGGCACAGGGGAACCCCAAACGTTGACCACATCTTCCGTCGCCCCGCCGGATGCAGAGTGATATACAGCTTGAATGGGGCTTCCATTATGTAAGATCACCTGTCCTCTGGTACTTGTGACAGCCTGATTTGAGTTATCCGTTGCACCATGCATGCCTCGGTATACTTGACACCAAACAGAGTTGGATAGGTCAAAGCCCCGGGCATCGTGCCAACCAAGACGGCGCACGGCAAAGGTACGTGCCGCCATGGCTTGCGCTTGCAGTGCCGGTAGGGGCCAAGAGGCCGGCATTTCATAAGGGACAACGCCCTTTAGATAATCTTCTAAGTCTACATAGTTGATAACGGTAAGCAGTCCATTGGAAGCGCTGATGCGAAATCCGCCGAAGAAGTAGAAACTTGCCCGCACATTGCCGCCAAAGCTGGCATTCGGCAGAGTGTATGTAGTGGTAATGCCAAGATCTGTCGGCGAGATAGTCACCGTTTGCCCTGAATGGAGCGTTGTCCCCGCGGCATTGGTCACGGTCAGATTATTGCCGGAGGCCGTTACAGTCAGGTTATTGTGCGTCCCGCCGCCGCCCGGCACAAACTGCCTTGCAGCGTTGAAAGAGCCGATCTGGAGTCCGCTGGTATTACCGAGCCGTACATTGGGCGTTGCTTGCCAACTGCGATAGGCGTTGATTCCGATCCGAACCACGCTTTGTGACGGTGTAAATGCCTCTGCCGGACTGCTCACTGCTGGTAATAGTCCAAGTAATAGTGTAAGCGTCAGACAGACGGCTAACATACGCTGAAATCGTTTCATAAAAAAGTCTCCTTTTTGAACGCAAGTACCCATGATTATCCACGATATTATGTTCACTATAAAGGAAATTGCGCCAAAATGCAAGGAAATCCAGCAATTTTCTAGATTTTAACAAAAAAAGAACTGTTAGCGCAAAGGCTGGGCTAACAGTTCTTTTTTCGCTTATATCCGCAAGAGTTTATGTAACGCGGTATCTCTGTTTTTTGTTATATATCAAAATCGTTCCCGTTGAAACAGTAATCATCACAACAAAAGTAGCAATCGTTCCCGCCCAAGTTTCATAAAAACCAAAGGTGTTAAACGCCGCATTCGTCAATGTGTGTGCAAGCACACTCAACCATACGCCCGCTCTGCCCGAAACTTTAATGATTGCGCCATAGAAGAAGGTCATGCCGAGGATATTAACTGCATACATCCAAAAATCAATAAAGTCATGCTGACCCGTACCCGGTATAAAGAAAAGGGGAATATGCCATGCCCACCAAATGATACCGGTAATGACCGACGACACAGCAAAGCCGTATTCCCGATCCAATTCGGGTTGTAGTATATATCTCCAGCCTGCTTCTTCTAATCCACCGCCAACAAACACGACTGGCAGCATAATGAAAAGCATATAAAGCGGTTGCATTTCAGCCATGCCGGAAACTGCAATTTGAGTTCCAAAAAACAAGATGACAAATAAAAGCACCAATAAGTAATGCCTCGTCTTGGCTTTAAAATGGAATACGTTTTTAAGCCACTCCTTAAAGCCTGCTACCTCTCCGTTTCTTTTGAGCACAATATATGACATATACGTAGGCGATAGACCACCGAGCACAAAAAGTACCCATAACCAAGGGTGCTGATCGAATGTAATGCCTAACTGCCCAAGAACAGCCGCAGTTCCCCATGTGAGCAGCGTAATGCCAAGTGTCAAAAGTGTAAATTGAATTGTGATTCTTTTATTCATTGCGCATCTCCAAAATATCCCCAAGTCGCAAGTCCGCCTGCAATTGCGCCGAAAATACCTCCCGCTGCCGGCCAAACGATCCATGAGATATGCCAAGCACCCGCAAGGAAACTCCAGAGCAAATAACCCACCGCCACAATCGGCCAATAGATCGCCGCAATGGTACCAATGATACGCCCGTATTTGCTATGTTTCCCTTTGTTTGCGTAATCACCTGTATTAAGCAAGACATCGTAGACAGAAAAGTGTAGGCCAAGCGGGACGATTAAAAAAATCGCAAACCCAATCATGACAAGCATCAATTCAAGCTCGAACCCACTGCCGCTCCATAGAAATAAGCCTACCGCAAGAAGGATAAATGCAACGCAGCATGATATTTGAATCGCAAACCGTTTCATAAAGCGAGTACGTCTTTGCTCCATCTCTAGTTTGGTCACAGGATCTAAGCGGATTACTTTCGTTTGATAGATCTCATATTGCTCAATTTTGAGCCCATTTACAATAAGAAAAGGCATGGCGATTGCAATGGCTGCAAAGAGCGGAAGGAAGCCGCTGAAGAAAAAAGCCGCCACACCAATGAGGATGATCCAAACACCAAGTCCGATAAACATCCCGCTCTTCTTCATTTGGGAAAGATAGGCTTTTGCTTCTTCCCGTGTGAGGGAGATAGTGTCCTCTTCTTTCTCTTTCCCCTCTGCTTGTGGTGTCTCAAGCCCAAGCTCTGCTACAATCTCGTCAATGCTGCCGAAATCGGCAATTACACTGTAAGCCGCCTCGTGCTCGCTTTTGCCCCCATCGACGAGTGCGTGGTATTTCTCCTCCATGCTCGCTAACATTTCTGTTTTGAGTGTGCGCACCTGTTCTGTCTGCGTGAATCCGGCAAACACATTGTCCAAATAGGTTTTAATTACTTCCATCGTCTTCTCCCCCAAGCTCTAAAATAAACTTTGAAATCAGCTCCTGTGTGAGCTCCCACTCTATGCATTTTTGTCGGTAGTACACTCTGCCCTCTTCCGTTAAACTATAGTATGTCCGCTCTCGTCCGCCGGAATAGGAACCGGGGTAAGAGCGTAAGTGTCCAAGCTTCTCTAAGCGGGAAAAGGCCGAATAGAGGGTTGTCTCTTTCATTGTGTAGCAGTTTTCGGAAAGATCTGTGATCCGCTTGGATATCGCATATCCATACGAATCCCCTTCCCACAAAACCCGGAGCATCATAAGGTCGATGTATCCCCGCATGACGTCACTGCTGATTGCGTTCGGCTCCAAAGTATCACCTCTTGCTCTAGTCTATGCCTGCATGCGCGCTGCAAATTGCTTGATCTTTTCCTCGTCAATGGTGCTTACATATCCCGATTGCTTCGTAACAGCTTTCATAATCAGCCGCTCTAGACCACCCGCTTTTTGCGGATCAAATATCCCACCTAAAAAACTTGTTTCCTTCGCCTTTTGCAGCAGATCTGCTGGGAAATTGTCAGTGAAAGCCTTTTCCACCTCGCCCTTTGCCATACCAGATAAAAATAAGCCGAGCTTTTTGCCGGACAATTGCTCTGCATTCTGTGCAAGAAACGTCTTCGCCTCCTTGCGGATGGATCCGGCATAGAGAGAGCTGCCGATTATCACGCAGTCAAACCCTGCAAGCGCTGGAATGCTTCCTTGTTTCAAATCATGCAGAACAGCACCCCCCATGCCATCTGCGATATCCTCGGCAATCTTGCGTGTGGCTCCGTATTTTGTGGCGTAGAGAATCAATGTGTTCATAGCTGCACTCCTTTTCTCATAGTACTACGTCTGGCGGTGTAGTAAGAATAACACAACTACTACGTCACGTCAAGTAGTTTGGATAGAAAAATAGAACTTATGATCTAAGGTCATAAGCTCTATTTCTCTCAGACGTATTCTGTCGGGTTCCAGAAAACAAATACAGCACTGGATATTATGTCTCATCACTAGAAGAAGATGCCGCCTTTAGTGCCTGTCTGTGTTTTGGACCAAGACCCTTTATCATACAAGACTGCCGCTTGACCTCTTGTGGCGTATGGGCGGCGCGCAAGATGATTGTTCGGCGTTCAGCATATCCATTTTCAATATAATAATTACTTGTTACAAGAGAGCTGCCGTGGGTCAGAAGAAATTCCATCACACGCAATAGTTTCTCAATGTTGCGTGTCAGCATCTTGAAACAACCAACCATCAAGGCCCCAGAGTCACTGATAATGTAAGTAAGCTGTTCTGCAAGTGCCGGGTCAATCTCACTTGAATATCCATCGAAAATAACCGCTGTCTCTTTGGGGTCACTACACACAGCGGCATCAATGCCCTCTAATAAGCAGGAAGCTTCTGTTCTATCAATCTTTGGAAAAGACACTACTTTGGAAGAAGAAGCTGCCAAACTAGCCAAGGCATTCCAAGCGATCGGATAGCGATTTGACAATTCACCATAAAGATCAGGGTGATCATGCTCTGCCTGCACTTCACGAGAAAGATAGGCGAAATCCAAGGTATTAAAGTATCGAATGGCAGTAGAGGTGACGGCCTTTATTTGATTGTTCGTGAGCGGCACAGATAGGCCACACTTTGCATAATCATCGCTTTGCAAGGATTCAAAGGGACTATTACGAAGTGTCATCACTACGAAACATTTAACCTCCACCTTCCCCGCCGGCTCGTAGAAAGGGCCTTCTTCAGAGGCGATGAAAAGCAATGTTTTACGAAAGGCAACATCTTGCCAACGGCGTAGCGCTGACAGCATCTGCATTTCCACAACTTGGCACACATCTGCAAGAAATTGTGTAGATACACCATAGCGCGTAAGCTGGGGAGATAATACTTCATTCAAATATTTAGATATTTCCTGCACGGCCATCCTTACACCACCTTTTATCTTTTCCATTCATCCCAGACTCTCTTTTTCATATAAGCCATTGAACTTAATTGTATTTCATCCACGCAATAGCGTCAAGTGAGAACTTCGTTTTGCAAATGTTAAAAAATAAAGGCTATCATCTTAAATGATAGCCTCCATTTCTTTCATATGTGCTTTACAGACCTTTCTCTTTCAAGAAATCATCCAAAATGGTCTCCAGATTCGGATTTCCAATCTCTTGCAAGGCATAGGTCACTCTTGTGTTTGGCTTATGCAGATCAATGAGTCTACCCAAATCAATCGGGGTCGCCACCAGTACGGTATCACATGGCGTATTCGCGATGGTCTTAGCTAGGTCTTGAATCTGCTGCTCTCCATATCCCATCGCAGGCAAGACGGCTCCGATATTCGGATAGGTTTCGTATGTTTCACATAGCTTACCCACAGCATATTCTCGCGGATCTACGATCTCAGACGCACCGTAACGATGCGCCGCGACCACACCCGCGCCGATTGTCATCTCGCCATGAGTCAGAGTCGGCCCATCTTCTACCACCAGAACACGCTTGCCTTTGATCAGCTCAGGCGCCTCCACATGAATCATGGAAGCCGCATCTACCACAATCGCGTGGGGGGCAACTTTTTCGATGCTCTGCCGCACGGCCTGGATCCCCGCGAAGTCTGCGCTGTCAATCTTGTTGATCACTGCCACATCTGCTAGGCGCAGGGTAACTTCACCCGGATAATAAGAAAGCTCATGCCCCGGGCGATGGGGGTCAACCACTGTGACCATTAAGTCCGGCGCGTAGAATGGGAAGTCGTTGTTTCCGCCATCCCAAAGGATTACATCGCAACCGTTTGGATCCGCTTCCGCTTGTTCTAAGATCGCTGCATAATCCACACCCGCATAGATCACGTTACCCCGTGTGATGTGGGGCTCATATTCTTCCATCTCTTCAATGGTACAATCGTGGGTTTTGAGGTCTTCCAAATAAGCAAAGCGCTGTACTTTCTGCGCAACCAAATCACCATAAGGCATGGGATGGCGCACAGAGATGACCTTGAGACCTCTTGCATTTAGAATCTCTGCAATCTTACAGGTTGTCTGGCTCTTTCCGCAACCTGTTCGAACCGCGCCGATTGCAATGACAGGCTTTTTACTCTTGATCATCGTCTGCTTCGGCCCAAGGAGTGTAAAGGCCGCACCTGCCGCATTGACTTTCGCAGATACCCCCATCACATGGCTATAAGGTACATCGCTATAAGAGAACACGCATTCATCCACATCGCACTCTTTGATGAGATCTTCCAGCTCTTCCTCTGCATAGATAGGGATGCCCTTCGGATATAGATCCCCCGCAAGCTCCCTTGGATACACACGCCCCGCGATGTCCGGAATCTGTGCCGCTGTGAAGGCGACCACCTCATAATCCGGATTGTCTCTGTAGGTGGTATTAAAGTTATGAAAATCTCTCCCTGCGGCGCCGATGATGATAATTTTTTTCTTCATAGGTATTCCTCCAATTTTGCTTTCTATCATATAGTTGCATTATAATTCATATTCACGAATAAATCAAGCATAAATTTTCACAAATCTCTGTATATACATACATTTTATTGCATAACAATTCACAAAGTCATATAGTATTGACATATATAGCTTTCTCTGCTATAATGCACTGTATAGTTAAATCACTAAACTGTTGAAGCGAAAATAAAGGTAGCATATGCGCTGTACAGAGAGTCCGGGTAGCTGAGAACCGGGTTGAAATGCAAGCTGTCAAATGGGTCGCGGAGGGCATGGTCAAAGGCACACGCCGAGTATTCCATGACGTGAGGGCATACGTTAGTTGCCGGGGGTATTGAGTTCCTCGCAAAGTGCGCGAGCAATCGCGAAACAGGGTGGCACCGCGGATTGTATTTTATTCGTCCCTGACAAAGTCGAAGGACTTTGTCAGGGATTTTTGCGTTTCATCAAAAACAGAAAGGAGCAAAGGACAATGGCAGACAAAACGATTCCCTACAAAATTTATCTCGCAGAAGAGGATCTCCCGAAGGCTTGGTACAATCTCCGCGCCGATATGAAAACAGATCATCGTCCGATCTTAAACCCACAGACCTTAGAGCCCGTGACAGCGGAGGATCTCAGCCCGGTCTTCTGTGACGAACTGATCAAACAAGAGCTCAATGACAAGGACAGATTCATCTCCATTCCGGAGGACATTCGGAACTTCTATAAAATGTACAGACCCTCCCCTCTCGTGCGGGCGTATTGTTTGGAGGAAGCTCTCGGGACTCCGGCGAAAATTTATTACAAATTCGAAGGCAGCAACACCTCTGGGAGCCATAAGCTAAACTCTGCGATTGCGCAAGCCTATTACGCGAAAAAGCAGGGCTTAACAGGTGTGACAACAGAGACGGGTGCCGGACAGTGGGGTACCGCCATGGCAATGGCCTGCGGCTACTTCGGGCTTGATTTGAAGGTGTACATGGTGAAGGTCTCCGCAGAACAAAAGCCTTACCGCAAGGCGGTCATAGAAACATACGGCGGCACCGTGATCCCTTCCCCCTCTGACACAACACAAGTCGGACGCAAGATACTGGAAAAAGATCCAAACACAGGCGGAAGCCTCGGTTGTGCAATCTCTGAGGCGGTAGAGGCTGCTGTCACAACAGAGGGATATAAATACGTCCTCGGCAGTGTCTTAGACCAAGTGCTGCTGCACCAGACCGTGATTGGGCTTGAGGCGAAAACTGCCTTTGAAAAGATTGACACGTATCCGGATATCCTGATCGGTTGTGCCGGCGGCGGCTCGAATCTCGGCGGACTGATGGCACCCTTCATGGCGGATAAGCTGGCGGGCAAAAAAGCCCCTTACTTCCTCGCCGTGGAACCCGCGTCCTGTCCGGCCATGACACGGGGCAAATTTGCCTACGATTTCTGCGATACAGGCAACATTACCCCACTGGCAAAGATGTACACCCTAGGCGCCGGATTTATCCCATCCTCCAACCACTCCGGTGGCTTACGATATCACGGTATGTCTCCGATTGTCTCACAGCTCTATCACGACGGATACATCGACGAGGCACGAGCCTATGCCCAAACGGATGTCTTCAAAGCGGCGACACTCTTTGCCAAGGCGGAAGGCACCCTGCCCGCACCCGAATCGGGCCACGCCATCCGTGCCGCTATTGATGAGGCGCTCAAATGCAAAGAGACTGGTGAGGAGAAAACCATCCTCTTCGGTCTGACCGGAACAGGCTACTTCGATATGGCTGCGTATATGCAGTATAACGCAGGTACCATGACCGATTACATCCCCACCGATGAAGACTTAGCCCTGGGCTTTGCATCACTGCCAAAGGTGGAGTAGGATAATAGAAATGAGAAATCCGAATTCATTCCCACAAGGGATTGCGTTCGGATTTTTTTCATTTTGAAAAATAAGAATCAAAAGTTGTAGCGCTTTTGGCGATTTGGGTATTGAGCTTGTCTTTCGCGCCTGTTCCCTTCCTACTGGTGTATGGGAGGTTGCAACCACAGCTACCCTCCGAAAAACACTTATCCTTGCGTACGTCGCAATGAATTGAATGTATTGATCAAATTCAACCTACCATAGCCCCATTGGTAATTGGGGTATTCCAGTCCAGGGTCACGATCACAACCCCGGATGAGGTATGCGCGAGCTAGGTAAGTGTTTAGGGTGGGTTCGTTTCGTTCTACGATGCCCCATTGTAGTAGCAGCGCGCACGCACCCGAGGTGACGGCTGCGGCAACGCTGGTCCCTTCCATTCTACCGTGTCCAGTGATGGTGGTTCCCATAACTTCCACACCGGGAGCCGTTAGATCGGGCAATGATACCATAAGGCGGTTCGGCCCCCATGACGATGCGGCATATAAACTTTTATCTAAGCTGTTATACGCGCCCACAGTAATGTCTCCTGTAGCTGCTGCCGGAACAACGACGGTGGTGTTCGGAGAAGGAGAGAGATATGCAACACTTGGGTGGACGAATCCGGTTATGGGCAGCCATGCGTGATATCTGCCATCAATGATAATGTCGCCATAGATGGAAATCGTCCAAATACCCGGGGTGGCATCTATGATTCTGACGGAGGTTAGCTGGCTACCGCTGCCTTCGATGGGAAAGTAGTAACCCACTTTGACTGTAGATCTTTCCAGAATGAGCCGTTCCGTGAAAAATGTACCGTTTTTAGCGGGAATACGCCCGACGACTTCTCCTGTGGGAGAGGTAACGGCTATCGAAATTCTGTCCGATGCATTATTCCAAATACTTTGGAGGAAACTACCGGCGTTTTCACCCACACTAATTTGAATTTTCTGGATGTCACCTGTTTTTGCGATGGTACCTTGCGTGTGGTGGCGGGCGTTGCCCTCATCACCTGCGGCGCAACAGATCGTTACGCCTGGGCGATGGGAAATGCGGGATATGTATTCCTCAAATATATTGAAGCCGTCGTGACCGCTGAGGTTCGTACCGACAGAAATGCAGATCGCCACGGGTCTGTTTAACTGAACTGCTTTATCCAAGATATACTCAATTCCCATCATGACACTTCCGGTTTCAAACACGTTTTCTTGACTCTCTGGAACCAGAAAATAGTTTTGAAAGAAGGAGCCGGCCTTTCGGAGCTTTACTACGATCAGTTCGGCATCGGGTGCCGCACCCATGTATTCGCCTTTTTCTCGGCCAGCGGCAACCGAGGCGAGAAATGTGCCGTGTCCCACGGTGTCTCTTTGCCCAACGATAGAGAAAGGGTCCGGAGATTTTAGGGCTTGATTGATTTGATCGTTTGTATATTCGGTACCGAATGGATAGCCGCTCGGAGCAGGACCATCAGCAGTCTGATCCCAAATGAATTGGACTTTAGATGTGTCGTCTTCGTATCGGAAGGCCTCTTTGGTGTAGTCAATTCCTGTATCAATAAAGCCGAGCAACACACCCCTGCCTGTTAGGTTTAAAAATGGCTGTTGCTGCACTTGTGTAATGCCTGAGATATCTAATGCTTCTTTGCCCATTAGCCCAACCACAAGCGGATAGGATGATGTAGGGGCAATGCCGATTTCTTGCGCTATTGTGTCCACCTTGTCTTCTGGCACATAGATAATAATGTAGCCCCCTGAAAGCACCTTACCAATCCGAGCAAAAGGGTGTTCGCGGAGATAGTTCTCTACTGCAATATTGTTGCGTACGATTAATGCTGGCATTTATAGCCCTCCTAATAAATCCATTTTACAAACTGGAATTGAAAACTCTCATCCTTGCGTACGCCGCAACACATGAAATGTATTGATTAAATTTAACCTGCCATAGCCCCACTGGTAGTTGGGGTATCCCAGGCCCGGATCACGATCACAGCCCCGGATGAGGTATGCACGGGCAAGGTAGGTGTTTAGAGTGGGCTCGTTTCGTTCTACGATGCCCCATTGTAGTAGCAGGGCACACGCACCCGAGGTGACGGCTGCGGCAACGCTAGTCCCTTCCATTTTGCCATGTCCGGTGATGGTGGCGCCCGTAACTTCCACACCGGGAGCGGTTAAATCAGGTAGTGATGCCAACAGGCGGTTTGGACCCCATGAGGATGCGGCATACAGGCTTTTGTCTAAGCTGTCATAGGCACCCACGGTGATGTTTCCCGTGGTTGTTGCTGGAACGACGATGGTGGTATTAGGCGAGGAGGATAGGAATTCAACGCTTGGATGTACGAATCCGGTTATGGGCAGCCATGCGTTGTATCTGCCATCAATGATAATGTCGCCATGGACGGAGATCGTCCAAATACCCGGAGTGGCATCCATAATTCTGACGCCGGTTAGCTGACTACCGCTGCCTTCGATGGGAAAATAGTAATTCACTTTGACGGTGGACTTTTCCAGAATGAGACGTTCGGTGAGTATTGTGCCATTTTTAGCGGGAACACGCCCAACGACTTCCCCTGTGGGAGAGGTGATAGATACAGAGGTTCTGTCCGACGCGTTATTCCAAATACTAAAGTGGAAACTGCCCGCATTTTCGCCCACGCTAACTTCGATTCTCTGTACGTCGCCTGTCTTTGCGATAATACCTTGTGTGTGGTGACGGGTATTACCCTCATCACCTGCGGCACAGCAGAATGTTACGCCTGCGCGATGGGAAATAAGGGAGATGTATTCTTCTAAGATGTTGAAGCCGTCGTGACCGCTGAGGTTCGTACCCACGGAAATACAAATCGCCACGGGCCTGTTTAACTGAACTGCTTTATCCAGGATATACTCAATACCCATCATGACATCAGTGGATTCAAACACGTTTTCTTGGCTCTCTGGAACCAGAAAATAGTTCCGAAAGAAGGAGCTGGCCTTTCGGAGCTTTACTACGATTAGTTCGGCATCGGGCGCCGCACCCATGTATTCGCCTTTCTCTCGGCCAGCGGCAACTGAGGCCAGAAATGTGCCGTGCCCGACGGTGTCTCTCTGCGGAACGATAGAAAAAGGGTCAGGAGATTTTAGAGCCTGGTTGATTTGGTTATTTGTGTATTCGGCACCGAATGGATAGCCGTTCGGGGCAGGGCCATCAGCAGTCTGATCCCAAATGAATTGAACTTTAGATGTGTCATCTTCGTATTTGAAGGCGTCTTTGGTATAATCAATTCCTGTGTCTATAAAGCCGAGTAGCACACCTCTGCCTGTTAGATTTAAAAATGGCTGTTGCTGCACTTGTGTGATACCTGATGCGTCTAATGCTTCTTTGCCCATTAGCCCCACTACGATCGGATAGGATGAGGGGGGAGTAATGCCAAGTTCTTGCATTAAGTTGTGTGCTTTATCTTCTGGAATATAGATAATGACATAATTTCCCGAGAGCACCTTGCCAATCCGAGCAAAAGGGTGTTCGCGGAGATAGTTCTCTACTGCAATATTGTTGCGTACGATTAATGCTGGCATTTATAGCCCTCCTAATAAATCCATCGTATTTTTCAGACATAAGGTCCCATAGCCCCAGATATTATTCGGATACACAATCTCAGGCCTGCGATTTGCGCCTTTTTGTAAGAAGGACTTGACGCGCTGCCCGTACAAAAACGAATCATTTCCTTGCACAATGCCCCACTCCATCATAATTGCCGCACTGCCCGTAACAAATGGAGCCGCCATGCTGGTACCGGTAAAATTGTCATAGCCGCCACCTGTACGGCTACTCCTAATATTCACGCCCGGAGCCACTAAATCAGGTTTGACATACACATTATCCCGGGTATAACCTCTGCCGGAAAATGTTGCAATTGCACCTGTCATGGAATCATATGCGCCCACAGTGATAACTTTTCGAGCAGTGGAAGGCAGGGTAAGGGTGGTATTCGGTGATGGGTTCAAAAATGCAGTTTTATCGGAAACTTCCTCAATCGTGGGTAACCAAATATCAAAGCTGCCGTCTACAATTTTAGTGCCGGTAATCTTGAGTGTCCATGTACCCTGGGTGGGCCTATAGAGCATGATCAAGATTTCGTTATTTTGGTTATAGTGGGTGGGTTGATTGTGCGTGATGCGAGCCGCTCTTCCTGCAGGCAACCCATTTGGGGCAAGAATTTCAAGTGCAAAATCATCCGTGAAGTTTTTCCAGAATGTGAGGGGGAGCTCGCTTAGATTGGCGGAAACGGTGAAGGGTACGCTGATCGTTTCACCTTGTTTGATTTTATATGAGAAATGGTGACCCGCCCTTCCTTCGTTCCCTGACGCCACTACAATTACGCTTCTCCACTTTTCTGCCATTGCGTCTATATAGCCTTCAAATAGAGAATTGCCATCATGGGCGCCGCTGTTGGTGCCATAGCTGATATTTACAGCGAGGGGAAGATTTCGATCTTGGGCTTTATCATACACATACTTAATCGCCCGCATAATTTCAGTCGTTCGGACAAAGTGTGCATTCGCCCGTTCGCCTAATTTAACAACAATGAAAGAACATGCGGGAGCAACCCCGGTTTCACTGCCGCCGGCGATTCCCGCAACGGCTGTGCCATGCCCAATTGTATCAGCAGTGGGCAGCGGTACCTGATCAGCAAGCGCTTGATTTATTTGCTCCTGCGTGAATTCTGCACCATGGAGGAAGCCGTCAGGTGGAGTGCCATTTATGGTTTGATCCCATATGTATGCGATTCTGGTGGTGCCGCTAGGAGTTAGGAAATCTCTATGACGGTAGTCTATGCCCGAATCGATGATTGCAACTAAGGTGCCAGCACCCCTTAAGGCGTAACCGCGTTGACTGTGGACAAATGGGATACAGGCGGCATCGAAAGCTTGGAGGGACGCGAGAGCAAGGGCTTTCGGAAGCTCGTAATATTCTATTTCAGTGAACGTATCCAGCGCTGGAATTTCCGACTCCGGAAGGGTTAATATGGCATAGTTTTCGTTTAGGATTTCTGTTTGGAAGCCTAAGGCGGAAATATTTCCGTTGTATTTTACGATTACTTCGGTCATTTGTAGTCACCTCATCATAATATATGTAAGTAAAATTAAAAGGAGACTGAACAAATGGACGGCAACTTAAAACTAGCAACATTTAACCAGAGCGTAGGGAAGCCGATTGCAGGTGCACGGGTTCAGATTATGGCTACAGAGAATCCCGACCAAGTGATAGACGAAGTTTATACAGACGAATCAGGGCAGACATTTGACGTGAACCTGCCTACGCCCCCTTTGGAGTATTCTATGCAGTCGGGCGCACCGCAGCCATACAATTTATATAATGTTAAAGTACAAGCAGAGGGGTTCGAAGCTGCTGAGATCAGAGGCGTACAGGTTTTACCGCAGCAACAGGCCTTGCAGGATATTATGCTGCTGCCGAATACGATAGCACAGCGCCAGGGGATCGTGATTCCGCCGCATACGCTCAATGGTGTATTCCCTCCGAAAATACCTGAGAGCCCAGTTAAGGAATTACCGCCTGTAACGGGTTTAGTGGTATTGCCTGAGCCTGTTGTTCCCGAATATATCGTAGTACATGCAGGGGTCCCAACCAATGCAGCCGCGCCGAAATATTGGGTGCGGTTTAAGGACTATATCAAGAATGTGGCAAGCAGTGAGATTTACGCAACTTGGCCGGACGAAACACTGAAAGCAAATATTTTGGCGATTCTATCGTTCACCTTAAATCGTGTTTTCACGGAGTGGTATCGAGGCAAGGGTTATAATTTCACGATTACAAACAGTACACAGTTTGACCAAGCCTTCACCTATGGACGCAATATTTTTGCTGATATTTCACGGGTGGTGGATGAAATTTTCGTAAACTACATAACCATGCCCAATATTCGCCAGCCGCTGTTTGCCCAGTATTGTGACGGTCGGCGGGTGCAATGCCCGGGTTGGATGTCACAATGGGGCGCGAAGGATTTAGGCGATCGGGGATATACCGCTATGGATATTGTGAAACATTATTATGGGCAAGATGCATACCTAGCCCAAGCCAAAAAGGTCGAGGGAGTGCCCATGTCGTGGACGGGAGAAACTTTGCAGGTAGGCTCCAAGGGAGAGAGTGTACGGGTGATCCAAGGGCAGTTAAACGCGATTTCCAATAATTTTCCTGCCATACAAAAGCTAAAAGTTGATGGCTTATATGGGGAGAATACACGGCAGTCTGTGGAGAAGTTCCAGCGTTTGTTTAATATGCCGACTACGGGTATGGTGGATATGGCAACTTGGTATAGAATAAGCAGCATATATGTTGCCGTGCAAAACTTAGCCGCTTTGACTTGAAACGTGATGATTTTCCATCTTTTATCAGAACCATCTTTCCAAACAAACATAGTATATAGGGATATTTAATCAAGAAGAGAGGATAGTCAATTATGTCTAAAGGCACGCTTCAAATTAAAGTTACTACAGCCGATGGCAGAATCCCTGTTTCCGATGCGAATGTGAGAGTCAGGGACGCGATGGGGGGCGTAGTATATACACTCACGACTGATGTGAGTGGGTTGACGACGGTGGTTTCATTGTTTGCGCCGAGCAAAGAATTGTCACTGAGTCCACACTCATCTCATTTATCTTACAGCTCATACGAAATCATGGTTACGCACTCCGGATATGTCCCGCAATTCGTGCGTGGCGTGCGCGTGTTCGATGGGGTGGGCGGCTTATTACCGGTTGACTTATCACCGCGCACTGCACAAACTGACCTCGGTAATTCGGTTAACGTTGTTGATATTCCACCGCCGAGCGCGCAAGAGCCGATGAACTTCCCACCATCGGGCGCGGTATGGGGTGGATTTTAGAGAGTAAGCGGCACGAATCATAACCGGATTATTTAAGCTCAAGCACGTCCAGCCTAATTGTTGTGCCAATAGAACAACAATTTCCTTTGTGCCGCGAGCCGCAATACAATTGCATACTTCTACACCTTAAGTCTTACTCAGAAAAAGTCCGCTATTCACGCCGAATAGCGGACTTTGCTTATGCCACCGTAAACACGTCCCTAAACTCTACAAACAAAATGGAACTACAACTGAAAAAATGGCTTACACAACACTTGAATCCTTTCCAAAATGACAAAAACAAAGCCCCTCACAATGTGAAGGGCTTTGCTGGTGACGCGTACGGGACTCGAACCCGTGTTGCCGCCGTGAAAGGGCGGAGTCTTAACCGCTTGACCAACGCGCCATATTGAATTGTTTTGCCTTGTCCGGTAAAAAACTGGTAGCGGTAACTGGATTTGAACCAGTGACACTCCGGGTATGAACCGAATGCTCTAGCCAACTGAGCTATACCGCCACATGCATTGCGCTCCGGAAGCGACGAAAATCATTATACCGAA
>Ga0131853_10000273_pt1 | contig 92725 bp, 86 predicted proteins | sample TergutLab28metaG_FD_92764 | JGI IMG/M metagenome (GOLD analysis project Ga0131853, IMG submission 92764) | Labiotermes labralis P1 segment gut microbial communities from Petit-Saut dam, French Guiana - Lab288 P1 (version 2) (version 2) | ecosystem: Host-associated > Arthropoda: Insects >...
AGTGGTGACATTATTCTCTCTCCTTTATCATAGCACGTATCAACACGTATGTCAATTACAAACGCCTCTCAAACACATCTTTCGCACGCAACAATAACTTCGCCCCAAGGTTCACTAAACCCAGCCCACCCGCAGTACTTTGCTTTAAAACATCTGGCGCTACAACCACCTCTTTCCCGACTTCGGTTAAATAAGCCAAGTATTTCAACCTCAAATCGAAACGGGGCAGCTCAAACACACACACCGTATTGCTTAGTTCATGCATGAGGTGGTATGAACGGTAATAAGCAGGTAAATCAAAATTTGCCCCCGGCGGCAACTCACTGAGTATCAAATCATTCGACCCCATCGCTTTAAAAGCATCGTACCGCTGATACAAACTATCCGCTTCGAAACCGGCGGCGATGACAGCAATTCGCCGAGGAGCGTGGCTCATGCTAAACACTTCAGCCCCCGTTTCAAACCCAGACATCACACTGACATTATCAGGCACTTGCTTCATGACATGGCTAATCGAGGCTTTCGTGTTAGAACCAGCTACCTTGCCTCCAATAATCGAAACAATCTCCCCTTGAAGCAGCCCAAGATCACCCTGATAAAACACAACAAACGGCGGCTTCGGCATCTGCTTCCACGCCTCCGGGTAAATCGCATCAAACAAAGTAATCGCCGCACAACCCATCTGTTCCACCAACTTACAAGCCAACAACTCATCAATCCCATCTAACTTTCTATCATGACGAAGAAAACGATGAACCTCACCCCAATCTCCCCCTTTAACAAGACTTAAAGCAATCAACTTTTCACGCATTACAAACACATCCTTTCAAATTTCCCCCCCCTATATATACGCAAAATAAAAAAAAATACCTTCATAGGTAATGTTTTCACAAACTTCATCCGCATTGCCACCTAACACAAAATCTCAAAATTTCAACAACCCCCTTGCATAACCCCTCCCAATATGGTAAAATTACGGGTACTGTTTTAAAAACTTTAATAGACTTTATAAATAATCAGGGAGCGACTAGCTATGTTTTTTGAATTAGGACTTATTCATTACGGTATCATTATTACAGCAATTATTTTAATTATTTTAGTGGCTATGCAAAATTCTAAGGATGATTTAGGAAGTGCATTGACAGGCGGAAACAGTGAACTTTTCAAACACCAGAAAGAACGCGGTGCTGAAGTTTACATTGTAAGAGCAACGTATGCTTTTTCACTCCTGTTCATGACGCTTGCGATTCTCATCTTTCTTGGAATAGGGTAAAAAAACGATGTGTGTTTTTAAAAGAGCCGATTTTTCGGCTCTTTTTTTACAGCACTTAAAGGTTTAGTAAAACAGAAAATGAATACACTAATAAGATGCATACAGGCAATTGCGAAATGAGATAGAAAGAGAAAAGGAGGTTGAGCATGCAAGATTTAGTAGGAAAAACAATTGAAGGGCAGATTTCGATTACTGCAAAAGGTTTCGGATTTGTCATGACCCCAGAATTAGAAGAGGATATTTTTGTCGAAGAATTTAACATTAAACAAGCTTTACACAAAGATACCGTGAAAGTTAAAATTTTATCTGTAGAGGATAATGGCCGCTTAAAAGGACGTGTTTTAACGGTCATCGAACGTGGTGTGACTGATGTTGTCGGTACTTATGTGAAAGGTGGCCGCGGCGCACGTGTCATTCCAGATGACGTCCGTTTTAATGTTGTGATCAAGGTGGACAAAGAAGATAGTCTTAGCGCACAATTCGATGACAAAGTGAAAGTAACGATCAAAGAATACATCGACAAAGGCGTCGTATCTGCCATTGTAACCGAGGTTTTAGGCAACAAAGACTTACCGGGTGTCGATATTTTATCGATGTGTTTAAAACATAACATTGAGGCTGATTTTAACGATGCCACGCTTGAGGAAGCAGCCCTGGTACCAGATGTCGTGCCAAAAGAAGATTTAGAAGGTCGCAGAGATTTGCGTGATGAAGCCATTTTCACCATTGACGGCGCTGATGCAAAGGATTTAGATGATGCCGTGGGTGTGAAGCACCTTAACAACGGGAATTTTGAGCTGTCGGTATCGATCGCAGACGTGACACATTATATTAAAGAGCAGACAGCGTTAGATACTGATGCGTATGCGCGTGGGACAAGTGTTTATTTGACCGATCGCGTGATTCCGATGATTCCAAAGAAGTTGTCAAACGGGATTTGCTCGTTGAATCCGCAAGTTGAACGTTTGACGATCACGTGCAACATGGAATTTGATCAAAACGGGCACGTGGTGCGGCACGAGATTTTCCCAGCGGTGATTAAAACAAAGCACCGCATGACCTATGATGACGTTACGGCGATGCTTGGGGGCGATGCGGCGTTACGTGCCGAATACGCGGAAGTTGTGGATCACTTTGATTTGATGCTAAGAATGGCGGAAGTCTTAAAACGGAAGCGTCATTTGCGTGGCTCAATCGAGTTTGATGTGAAAGAAGCGAAAATTAAAGTGGATGACACAGGCTTTCCAGTCGATATTATTTACCGCGACCGCGGTGTTTCTGAGGAAATCATCGAGGAGTTTATGCTGCTTGCCAATGAAACGATCGCAGAACACTTTGAAAAATTGAAACTCCCGTTTATTTACCGGGTCCATGAGCAACCGGGTGCAGAGAAAATCCAACGGCTTTATAAAATGACACGGATGTTTGGCTATACGATCAAAGGCGACAAAGCGGATGTTCAGCCCAAAGCGTTACAAAAAATGTTGGAAATCGTTGAAGGCAAAAAAGAGGCCCCGATGATTAACAAAATGATGCTTCGTGCGATGGAAAAAGCGCGGTATGCACCGGAAAATCTTGGGCATTACGGGCTTGCGGCAACGTATTACACGCATTTCACGTCGCCGATTAGACGGTACCCAGATTTAATTGTGCATCGGATGATCCGAACGTTTTTGTTTGAAAAGCAGGACAGAGATAAAGAAGTCATTGCCCATTTCAACCGGATTATGCCAGATATTGCGGAGCATACATCGAAAAAAGAGCGCGGTGCCATTGAGTGCGAGCGTGACGTGATGGACATGAAAAAGGCGGAGCACATGACACAGTTCATCGGTGAGATTTTCGATGGTGTGATTTCTTCTGTGACCAAATGGGGCATGTACGTCGAGCTGCCAAACACAGTCGAGGGGCTGGTTCGGTTGCAAGACATGAAAGACGATTTTTATAACTTCAATGAAGAAACCATGACCATTGTGGGACGACGACTTAAGCACGTCTACCGCATGGGGGATGAAGTGAAGGTGAAGGTCAAAGCTGCCAATAAAGACGAAGGCACGATCGATTTTGTCGTGGCCATCAAACCACGCGCAGCGAAGAAGAGTCATGGCGGACGCGGTAGTAACGAACGACGCGGGCGTGACGCTAAGAAGCCGAGTTATCAGAATAAAGGACGACGCGGTGGTCCAAATAAAAGTAAGACAAACAGTAAGAAAAGATAGCATAGAGTAAGGAGGATGATCTTAAATGTCTATGAAAAAAACAGATGAAAATCTAATTGCGCAAAATAAAAAAGCGCGACACGATTACTTTGTCGAAGAAACCTATGAAGCAGGTCTCGTCTTAACCGGCACAGAGATCAAATCCGTCCGCGCTCGCACCGTACAACTCGTAGATGCTTTTGTACGCATTCAAGACGGTGAAGCTTGGGTGTACAACATGCACATTGCTGAGTTTAAAGGCGGCAATCGATTTAATCACGTGCCAGATCGTTCTCGTAAGCTGTTGCTGCATAAAAAAGAAATTGCTAAGCTGATCGGCGCACAGCAACAAGCCGGCTATTCGCTCATTCCATTAAAAGTCTATTTAAAAGGCGGCTATGCCAAAATTCTGATCGGTGTTTGCAAAGGGAAGAAAAATTACGATAAACGCCAAGATTTAAAAGCTAAAGACGCTAAGCGCGACATGGAAAAAGCAATGAAAGCTTCACTTTGAAAAATGACGGATAATTTATAATATTTTGCCGACAATATATAATAAGAAGTTATATATTGGAGGCTTTTTATTATGAAAAAAATGTTGCTAGGAATCATTGGATTAGGCGTATTGTTTGCTTTGCTTGGTTGTCAACGTGCCGCTAAGCAAATGGAAGAAATGCAACATCCCAAGCACGAGAAAATCGAAGACGCACAAGGCATCTTAGATAAAGTACTCACCCATATCGCAGAGCACGATGTGGCGCTTTCTTTTGAAAATGGGGAGCTGTTAGACACTGAATTGGGTATCCCACGCTTTGAAATTGTGCCTGTTTTAGAGAATAAGCATTTTGAAGAAAAAGATATCGTGGATGGTTTTATCGTTCGACCGGTCGTTGAGGTTGAAAATCCACGAATATTGATTGTGGTAGAAGCCGTTGATAAGAAAGCTAGTTTGAAATTACAGGCAGCAATGGGGAAAGTAAAAGCTGATCAGTATCAGACTTATAGCGAAGCGGGCATGTGGACAACTTATCTGATCGATCACAATAAAACCATTAGGCAAGGGAATTTTTTGATTTATGTGACATGGGAAAGCGCTGCGGATATTGTAAAAATTTTTGAACAACATGTGAGATAAGGCTTTATGCTGTGAGTAAAGCCAACCTTACCTCTGAATCTGGAGCGAATCAAAAAAAGAGCAAACTCAAACCTGATTTTGCTCCTTTCAATTTTCATCTAAAACCTTAGCAATCTTAGTAGCGACTAAATCAATCGCGACATGATTCTGTCCACCTTCTGGAATGATCACATCCGCGTAACGCTTCGATGGCTCTACAAATTGATTGTGCATCGGTCTAACAACTGATAAATATTGTTCGATGACGGATTCCATCGTTCTGCCCCGTTCTTCGATGTCTCTGACCATTCGCCTTAAAATTCGAATATCAGCGTCCGTATCCACAAACAGTTTAATGTCCATCAAATCGCGTAATTTTTCATCTTCAAGAACTAAAATACCTTCTAAAATAATAACGTCCTTTGGTTCCACGTGGATGGTTTCTTCGGCTCTCGTATGAAGCGCATAATTGTACACGGGCACTTCAATGGCATCCTGATTTTGTAGTTGACGAACTTGCGCCATCAAAAGATCATTATCAAAAGCTTTCGGATGATCATAGTTTGTCTCCAATCGCTCCTCAAAAGTAAGATGAGCTTGGTCACGATAATAAGAATCCTGCTGAATTAAAAGGACTGACTTGTCCGCAAACGTCTTCATCACTTTCGCCGAGATACTGGTTTTTCCTGAACCAGTTCCGCCTGCAATACCGATCACAATGGGTTTCCTATTATTCATACTAAACACTCCTAGTTTGACGAATTTTGTTGCATCGTTATTTTAACATATTTAGCAGGCAAAAGTAAATGTTTTCTACCACTGTCTTTAGGGACACTAATCTGATATAATTCGTAATAGTTAAAAATATTCAAGTAAGTGAGGTTTGAAAAATGAACAAAATCATTGACGGAAAACACGTTGCAAGCGTGATTCGAGAAAAAATAAAAAAAGAAACAGCACAGCTACTTTCAAACACTGGTAAAAAGCCACATTTAACCGTGATGATTGTCGGTGAAAATCCCGCTTCCCAGTCCTATGTACGAAGCAAAGAAAAATTTGCCACCGAAGCTGGTTTTGATTCAGACACCATCGCCTTACCAATAACCATTACAGAATCAGAATTACTAACACACATTGAAACCTTAAACAAAGATACAAATGTCCACGGCATTCTTGTCCAACTGCCACTACCAGCGCACATTGATGAACAAACCATCATCCGCGCCATCGCTGTCCATAAAGATGTCGATGGCTTTCATCCCGAGCAAGTCGGCGGCTTAAGCATTGGTCTTGACACACTAGAACCTTGCACACCGGCTGGCATCATTGAACTCCTTAAATACTATGACGTTCCAATCGCTGGAAAAAATGCCGTTGTTATCGGACGGAGTAACATCGTCGGCAAGCCGATTGCCAATATGCTTTTAAAACGGGATGCCACCGTCACTATCACACATTCAAAAACAGCCAATTTAACTAGCATCACGCGTGCAGCTGATATCCTTATTGTCGCAATTGGGAAACCACAATTTTTAACGGCTGATATGATCAAGTTTGGTGCCGTTGTCATTGACGTTGGCATTAATCGTACAGAAGAAGGTAAGTTGGTCGGAGATGTCGATTATGATGCAGTCGCAAACAAAGCTTCGCACATCACACCTGTTCCAGGTGGCGTTGGACCAATGACCATCGCCATGCTGTTATCTAACACATTAAAAGCTTTCAAGCGATCACTACAATAGAAAAGAAAACCACATGCGTTCAGCTTCCTTGCGGAAACTAGACCTCATGTGGTTTTTTTCTGATGGCTGCCGCCGCTACATATCCCATTGAGACAGCGACTTGAATGTTATAACCACCTGTATCCCCGTCAACGTCTAAAATTTCACCAACAAAATACAAATTTTCTACCTTACGCGATTCCATCGTCTTAGGACTCACATCAGCTAATGAAACACCTCCAGCTGTCACCATGGCCGTCTGTGCACTCCCAACGGATTTAATTTCCATCTGATACTCGCTCAGCAATATTAGCAACTTGGTGCGCACAGCTTTTGTCAATTCTGCACACTTCAAATCGGCTTGCACCCCAGCTGAACGTAGTAAAAAGTCAGCCAGACGCTTCGGAAGATCTAATTCATAAATCACGCTACGCACTAATTTTTTTCCCCCAGCCGCAAACAAAGCTATGAGCCGACACTTAGCATCTTCCGCCGATCCGCCTAGGAAATTAAGATTAATCACATCATGCTTCTGCATATAACGGGAATGATTCATAATACCTGGACCTGACAGACCACGATGGGTAATCAGCACATCCCCCGTATAAGAGCCGACTTTTTTCCCCTCACGCCAGTGGGTAAAGGCGAGATTTTCAAACGATACACCTGAGAACGCCGATAGTTCAAAATCTTTAATCGCTAAAGGTGCAAGTGCGAATTTTGTCGAACGAATCTTGTGATTAAATTTTTTGGCGAAAATATGACCGTCTCCTGTTGAGCCTGTTTGTGGAAAAGTCACGCCACCTGTGGAAATCACTAAAGATCTGCAATAAAATGTAGAACGTTCAGTGTTGACCACAAAAAGCTCACCATCTTTTGAAACGTGCTTAACTTCCGTCTGTGTTAGCATATCAACTTGATTTAAACGACAAGCTTTTTCGAACACATTCAATACATCGATCGCTCTCATAGATTGTGGGAAAACTTTCCCGTTTTCCACAGAAACTGTTGATAAGTTATTGTTGTACAAAAATTTTCTAAAATCGGCATTAGTAAAAGCATATAAACAAGGCTTGACAAATCGTGAGTTTGTGCCATAATGATGTAAAAACGCCCCCATATCACCGTCTTGAGTGAGGTTACATTTCCCGGCACCGGTCAGTAGAAGCTTTTTCCCGAAAGATTTATTTTTTTCAAGAAGCGCTACTTGTAACCCACTCATAGCACATTGGATCGCCGTAAACAATCCGGCAGGGCCCCCTCCAATAATAATCACATCGTATTGCATCATCGTACACGCTCCTTGCAAACATTCCTCCTAACCCGATCAAAAGGGGTGAAAATGAGGAGTAAAATAAAATATTATAAAAAAATTTAAAAAATTTTTAAAGATTTATTTTGACTTATAAACGTTGTCGCATCAACGTTTATAGGTGTTTTAACTGCACGCCTTTAAACTAAAAAACAAAAATAATTTTTCAAGATAACGCTTTCTGATATAAGCGTTCGCTTTCAACATCAATCTAAAGTGCTTAAAATGACCGCAAAATGACACTGACTTGCTATAAAACATTAGCTACAGGTCGAAAATCATGGTTTACGGACTTTTCGTGCGCTCAAATGACCGTTTCAATAAGAATTGTACCTATTCAACTACTTCCCTGATATACTTATACATGTGATGGAGAGGGAAAAGAATTAAAGATGCTACTCACCTTAGTATCTAAATTCTACTTCCATGATAAAAGCTATCAAGAACAATCCTTTAACTAAATAATAGTCACTGTCTGATATCTGTCTTCAATATTGAGGGGGACCAACAAAGGGGAATTTGCAAGAGTGTGGTCAATAGCCTTTCCTTTTAAAAGCTAACTACAAGCAAATTGGTTGATTGATGTCAAATATCATACAGGGGGGAGTACCATTCATTTATAAAGGACGTTAAAACGGGGACTTGTTAGTTTGCGAGGTCATCACTTTCAAATCTTCATTCCTTATTCTAAACGTGTTGTTACGTCTACCTGTTAATTCATAACAACACTAAAACTAAGAGGGCATACACACGATTCGTTTATCGAAACATTACTGTTGGGGAACAAGTAATCCGTTGCAAAGGGGAGGGGAGCCGCTTTACATGCGATAAACATCCGTATAACCTCAAACAATATGATAACCAAATGAGCTGTCGGGAGCGGAACATTTGGTTATCATTTTTTTATTGACTTTTCAGGCACTGCCTAATCTCTTTTTCTTGCAATAATATGCACAGGTGTCCCTTCAAAACCAAATGCTTTGCGTAAGCTATTTTCTAAATAGCGTTTATAAGAAAAGTGTAATAGCTCCGTGTCGTTAACAAAAATAACAAACGTCGGTGGGCCTGCCTTTACTTGCGTGGCATAATAAATACGAAGCCTCCCAGCTTTATGCGTTGGTGTAGGTGTCATTGCGACCGCATCCATAATGACATCGTTTAATAAATGGGTGGGAATTCGTTTGTTGTGATTCTCATAAACCAAATCCAGCGGCTCAAACAACGTATGAATTCTTTTCTTTGTTAAAGCCGATAAGAAAACAATCGGTGCATAATCCAAAAACGCCATGTCCGTTCGAATCAATTGTTCCCACTTACGCATCGTCGCATCGTCTTTCTCAACAGCATCCCATTTATTAACGACGATAATCACACTACGCCCAGACTCATGCGCCAAGCCTGCTACTCGCTTATCCTGCTCAATTAAGCCTTCTTCAGCATCAATTAAAATCAAACAAACGTCACTGCGATCAATGGCACTCATCGCTCGCAAAACGCTGTACTTCTCAGTGGACTCATAAACTTTCCCGCGCTTACGCATGCCCGCTGTATCGATCACGACGTACTTCTTCCCGTCTTTTGTAAACGGAGAATCGATCGCATCGCGTGTCGTACCCGCAATGTCGCTCACAATCGTGCGCTTATCGTTAAGTAGAGCATTCGTTAAAGAAGACTTTCCAACGTTTGGTCGTCCAATCAAGCTAAACTTGATGACATCATCGTCGTACTCTTGCTCAGTCGTATCCGGCAACTTAGCAATCACACGATCTAACATGTCACCAAAGCCAATCCCATGAACCGCCGAAACCGGGATCGGATCGCCAAGACCTAACGCATAAAAGTCATAAATCTCATCCCGAAAATGCACATCGTCTACTTTATTTACAACGAGCACAACCGGCTTTTCCGATTTATACAGAAGGCTTGCAACCACCTCGTCGGCTTGCATCAACCCATCACGCGCGTTCGTTACAAATACAATCACATCCGACTCTTCGATGGCAATTTCTGCTTGGTGTTTGATCTCACTTAAAAAAGGCTCATCTCCAAGCTCAATACCGCCCGTATCAATCACATTAAACTCACGTGTTAGCCATTCACCACGCCCATAAATTCTATCCCGTGTAATACCCGGCTCGTCCTCAACAATCGAAAGACGTTCTCCTATTATGCGATTAAAAATCGTCGACTTCCCAACATTTGGTCGCCCAACAACCGCTACCTTTGGTAGTGCCATAAACAATCAACTCCTAATACTATATAGTATACCACAAAAGCGGAATAAATTAAACGATGCCATATTTCAAAACAGTTGGCTTTTTATCTGACTTGCGGTATAATGATAGTAAACTAACTGTTAGAGGTATATATACGTAACGTCTTTAAGCTTAACTAACAGTGAAACATGAAGGAGAGTTAACATGGCTACAATGGAACAAAATAATGAGCTGAAGAACAAAATCTTTATCCGCCGTGTCATCATGACCGTTGCTGGGGTTATCGGGGGTGGTGCCTGTGTTGGTTTATTTCGCATGTCTGTCTTTGGTGTTGATCCCTTTCAAGCGTTGATGAGTGGATTTGAAGAAGTTTTCCCAAATATTTCATTCGGCGCTTTATATGTCATTATCAATGCGATTTTATTATTATTTGCTTTAATTATGGATCGTACTAAAATTGGCTTAGGCACCTTCATTAATTTATTTTTATTAGGGTATGTGATCGATTTTTCACACCAAACGTTATTGACGCTGTTTCCAACGGTAACGCTAGTCGGGCGAATTGCTTTTCTAGTCGCTGGCGTTGTCATCATCTGTATCGCATCAGCGCTCTATTTCACAGCAAACATGGGCGTTTCCACGTACGATGCCGTGGCGTTAGTGCTGGCTGATCGGCTACCAAAACTTCCGTTTAAATATTGGCGCATTATCACAGATTCGATTTGTGTGATAAGTGGTGTAACGTTATTCTTAGTAGCTGGTAATGCGTTTGGTCAAATCTTTACGATCATCGGCATTGGTACAATCATTGCTGCCTTCTTTATGGGGCCACTGATTGCGTTTTTTAACAAAAAAATCGCTGAGCCGTTGTTAAAAGTAAAATAAGCAAAAAGTTCGAGTGTCCGACCGGGCACTTTTTTCATATACTTTAAGTAATGGGGATTTGTATAAGGGGGAACAAACATGCCATACATAGTGATTGATGCTGGACACGGTGGAGATGAGACAGGTGCACAGTATTTTGGTTATAAAGAAAAAGACATTAATTTACGCGTGGCACAAAAAGTAACACAACGACTTCGATATTTGGGATTTCAAGTCACGGAATTGCGTCCAGAAGACGTCAGTGTTGGAAACGCCAGTGCACGCGGGAGAAAAATTGCTGAGTTACAACCGGATTTTGCCATTAGCATTCATTGTAATGCAGGTAACGGAACGGCTTACGGAGCAGAAGTTTATACACCACTGGCCAAGCATGTAGCGAGATTTGAATATTATTTACGCGATCGACTAAGCAAGCTAACAAGATTCCGTAATATTTTTTCAAAGGTATCTAAAACACAGGAATTGAAAGTTCGGGAGATTAATCCCGAAACGTTGACATTCACTCAGACTTACTACGATAAGACAGATTTTTACGGCATCATTCGCGAAGCGCGCAAAGGCGGAGTGAATTGTGACATTATCGAAATGTTTTACCTAGATAATGAAGCCGATTTACACACCTTCTTGAATCAAGAGTCAAGTTTTGTTGAAGCCATTGTTTATGCGATGTGCCAAGCGTTTAATATGGCGTATAAGCCCCCAGGGGCGTAAGATTTCAGATGAAAAATTGTCATGAAAAAGCACCGTTATTGGTGCTTTTCTTCATGTGTCTTTCATATACTTTCCAAAAGAGAATACTGCTAGCTGGAGGGTTATCAAGATGAGATTGGAAGATATTAAACAACTATTACAAGCAACGATTAGTGTAACGTCGCAAAAGGTGGAGGGGCTTGCGTTTGATAGCCGTGAGGTTCGCCCTGGCTTCGTTTTCTTTGCCCTATCGGGCAGTGTGGTTGACGGGCATGATTACGTGGTTGATGCTGTGAGCCAAGGGGCGATTATGGTGATCGCTGAGCGTGTGGTTGAAACAAAAGCTTCTATCCCAGTTATTGTCGTACGGAATGTGAAAAAGGCGCTTGCCTTGATTAGCCATCGTTTTTTTCATGAACCGTCAAAGCGATTAAACATGGTCGGGGTCACCGGGACAAACGGGAAGACGACGGTGACGCATTTGATTCACTATATTTATAACGCGCTAGAAATTCCGAATGGTTTGATTGGGACGAATTCTTATAAAGTCCCAGGGGCCGTTGCCGTTACAAATACGACACCAATGAGCTCAATTTTGAATGAAATGTTGGCGACTAGCTATGAAAATCAGATAAAAGATGTTATAATGGAAGTTTCTTCTCATGGGATTAAAGAAAACCGCGTGGATCATATCGATTTTTCGACGTTTGTCTTTACTAACTTGTCAGAAGATCACCTAGACTATCATAAAAACATGGATGACTACATGTGGACCAAAATGCGGCCGTTTATTGCACTTGGTGCGGACAAAACAGCGATCATCAACATTGACGATGAGCACGGCGCTTACTACTGTGACGTAACGGTTGCAAAAACACTGACGTTCGGACTGCAAGATGCCGCGGATTTCAGTGCCCGCAACATTAAGCAGAGAATTGGCAGGACAATCTTTGATCTGTACGACAAAGGGGAGTTTTCATGCACCGTCATCACACCGTATTTCGGGATTTATAACGTTTACAACACGTTAGCTGCGATTGCCTATTTTGCTGGTGAGGGGTATAGCCCAAAGCGAATCGCTTTATTATTGAAAGATTTGCCGGAAGTAGAGGGTCGTTTCGATACGTTTACGACCAATTCTGGCATCAACGTTGTGGTTGATTACGCACACACGCCTGATGCGATTGAGAACGTCTTAAAATCATTGTCTGTTGTCGCAGAGGGTGATGTCATTTCAGTCCTTGGTGCTGGTGGCGACCGGGATCGTAAAAAGCGAGCTCCGATGGGCAAAATTGCCTTAGCGCACAGCAAGCATGTGGTGTTCACTAGCGATAATCCCCGAAGCGAAGACCCACACAGTATTATCTATGACCTGTTAGGCGGTAGTGTCAAACAGAACTACACATTAAGCATCGACCGGGAAATCGCCATCGAAAAGGCTTTAAAAATGGCCAAGCCGGGGGACATCGTGATCATTCTTGGCAAGGGTCACGAAAAAACACAAACGATCAAAGATAAGAAATTCCCATTTTGCGACAAAACCGTTGCGCAATACATCGCACAGAAACACGAACTATAACGGAACTGAAGCCGGGCACACTAGCGCCTCAAGGCACAACGAAACAACTATTAAAATTAAAAACGAGGTGTCCCTTATGGACCTAATAACACTATTACCAATCGTAACAGCTTTCATCATCGCCGTTATTACCGGCCCCATCTTTATTCCTATTTTAAAGCGGCTAAAATTCGGGCAAGCCATTCGTGTCGAAGGGCCGCAATCGCATCAGAAAAAATCCGGGACACCAACCATGGGTGGCATTATTTTCCTTTTGTCAACCGTTCTGACGACGATCATTGGACTGCTATTTTGGGACACGCTTGAGCTGACTTCCACGCTGATCATGCTTTTAGTGGCTTTACTCGGTTTTGGTCTGATTGGCTTTATTGATGACTTCATCATCGTCGTTAAGAAAGATAACGAAGGGCTCAGCCCAAGACGGAAAATTTTGGGACAGTTTATCCTCGGAGCTATCTTCTTCTATTTGTTTATGGACGCGGGCTATTCCACACAGTTGAATCTATTTGGATTGTGGCACCCTGACATTGCCTGGGGTTATGGGATTTTCGTCTTGTTTTGGTTGATTGGTTGGCCAAATGCAACAAACATTACCGATGGTTTGGACGGGTTGCTCGGCGGCTTGAGTATGATCGCCTTCGGTGTGTTTGCCGTGATTGCGCACGTGCAAGGACAAACGGAAATCTTGTTATTCTGCTTAACCATGGTTGGCGCCCTGGCTGGCTTCTTAGTCTTTAATTTAAATCCAGCTAAAGTCTTTATGGGGGACACTGGTTCATTAGCCATTGGGGCAGCACTAGCTGCTGTTTCGATTCTGCTTGGTCAAGAGTGGCTCATTTTGCTCATCGGGTTTGTGTACGTCATCGAAACCTTATCTGTGATCATGCAGGTATTGTATTTTAAATCAACCGGTGGGAAACGCATCTTTAAAATGGCGCCGCTTCATCATCATTACGAAGAATCCGGTTGGAGCGAACGTAGAGTAGTGGCTGTGTTTTGGACGGTGGCGTTGATTACTGGGGCACTTGCCTTGTATTTAGTGGTGTTTTAGGATAAAATAGAGCCAGAGATAAAATCTGGCTCTTTTATTTTTTTATGAGCATGTTGGGATGTGTGAACGATGAAGAAAACGACGAAATATATGGGGAAGAATGTGCTGGTCATGGGACTCGCGCGCAGTGGGATGGTTGCGGCAAGGCTGCTTAGAGAGTTAGGTGCGAACGTTGTGATTAACGACGGCCGTGAATTTGAGGGTAACGATGATGCTAGGGTTATGCAAGAAGAAGGGTTTGAGGTTGTGTGTGGTGGTCATCCTGTGGCGCTACTTGACCGTGGCTTTGAGTTAATTGTGAAGAATCCGGGAATTCCGTATAAGACCACGCCACTTTTGCTTGCGGCGCAGGAGCAGGGGATACAGATTGTATGCGAGGTTGAGTTGGCCTATGCGATTAGTGAGGCTCCGTTTATTGGGATCACGGCGACAAACGGAAAGACGACGACAACGACGTTGATTCATGAAATCATGCAAGAAAGTGGCATTAAGTCGAAATTGGCGGGGAACATTGGGTTTGTCGCGAGTCTGGTTGCGCAAGAGGCTGAAGCAGATGAGGTTTTAGTGACGGAGCTATCGTCATTTCAGCTGATGGGCATTGAGGATTTCCGTCCGCATATCGGGTTGATTTTGAATATCACGGAAGCCCATTTGGATTATCACACGGATATTAAAGAGTATCGCCAAGCGAAGTTGAATTTGGTGAAGAAGCAGCTGGACTCTGATTATTTTGTTTATAACGCGGACGATGAATTCATTGTGAGTCAGTTGTGGCAGAGTGCAGGGGTGACGGTGCCGTTTTCGCAGCAGCAGGTGGTCGATGGGGCTTATTTGCTTTCGGGCGAGTTGTATTATCGGGGTGAGTTTATCATTGCTGAGCGCGATATTTTATTGAAAGGCGATCACAACATGCAAGATGTCCTCGGAGCCGTTGCCGTTTGTAAATTGTACGGTGCAAGTAATGATGCGATTACAACCGTGTTGCGCCGCTTTTCAGGTGTGAAGCACCGTTTGCAGTTCGTTAAGGAGGTCGCGGGCATTAAGTACTATAATAACTCGAAAGCCACGAATGTGATTGCAACACAGACGGCTTTACGCGCTTTTGCACAGCCTGTGATTTTGATTGCGGGAGGGCTAGATCGAGATCACGACTTAGCACCTTTGGCTGAGGATTTCGAGCACGTCAAGGCGATCTTCACTTTTGGTGAGTCGAAAGCGCGGTTTTTGGACTTAGCTGCGAAGCACGGAATTCAGTGTGATGTCTTTGACGTGATGGAAGGCGCGTTTGCCGCTGCGCATACCGTTGCTGAGGCAGGGGACGTTGTCTTATTGGCACCGGCTTGCGCAAGCTGGGATCAGTACATCGATTTCGAAGAACGCGGCGATGCATTTATTACGATGGTAGAGGAATTAAAATAGCGAGAATTCCCTATAAGCACACTATACAGGGACATATAGGGAAAAATTTCCCTATAAGAACGCTATACAAGGGCATGTAGGGAAAAATTTCCCTGTAAGCACGCTCTGCAACGTTATCTAGGGAAACTTATCACCGATAATCAAAAATACCACTGCAGCCCGCAAACCTTGCACGGCTCAGTGGTATTTAAACGTTACACCCATCTAGCATCCTGCCATTCTTTCAGTTGCTCACGGCGAATCACATCAATGACTTTTCCGTAGGTCGAAAAATCCATGTGCGCATTAAGTGCGATATTCGGGTATTCAGGGTTAAGGGAAATTAACTCGCCTGATCCCATCCGCTTCACGACGCGCCCGTCTTCCGTATCAAAGACACCGATTTGCGATTTGCTGATCGACTTATCGCGCGTATCCACCCAAATCACATCGCCATCAAAATAGTTAGGCACCATACTATCGCCTCGAACGTACATCGGAATAACGTGGGCATGCTCGTAGGCTTCATTAGTTGGGATCATGATTTCATCCAAATCGAGGTCGGCATGATGGCTGGTTCCCACTCCCGCTGCTGCACCAATCACATTCGGATAAATCACCGTACCGTTTCGCTTCTCAAATACCAAGACGTTACGCCTTGGTGCTTCTTTCTGCTTACGAGCACCAGCTGGTCCTTTAAAAATCTGATTCTGTTCCGTAAGCAAAGCATAAATAAAGTCATACGCCTTTTCCTGGCGCGGTTGCGTCAGCTTCCGGTAAGCTTTCACCAAACTTGCCTCACTGCCATCACCTAAAGCCCCTTCATCGCTAGCACTATCTTCATATCCCATCAACCACGGCTCAGAAACATCAAGCGCCTCGGCCAATAAACGCATCTTCTCAGCGTCCGGAGAGGAGCGATCGTTAACATAATTAGAAAGATGACTTTTCGACATGCTTATCCCAAGATTCTTTTGAAAGGGTAATGTTTGATTCAAGATATCTGTTTGTCGCAACCCTTTCGATTTCATATATTCCTTCAATCTTTGCCCTGTTGTAAATTTCCGCATTGTAACACCTCATTATCTCCACCCGTTTCGAGTATATTACTATTATAATTGAACGCAATCAAAAATTCAATAAAAAAGTTCAAACAGTTTAAACAAAGTTAAAATAATTTGAACTTTTCTATTGACAAAGCTGTTTTACTTGTTTATAATGGCCTTATTAAAGTACAAATGATTTGTACAATCGTTGAGGTGATGTCACATGAAAACAACAAATTTTGAAAGATTATTCGTTGTTGTGGTTTCGTTTATCTTAAATAAACTATTATTATTCTGGCTGATTGGCTCAAGTAGCTTTTCCTTATCGTTGATGACGTTCATCCTGCTTGTTTTAAATTTTATGATTTTAGCTAATTCGGTTGATAAGGCCATTTCCTCTTATGCAAAAGGAAAACAAAGGAAACAAAACCTTGTCTTAAAAAGATAAAAACGAAAACTACCACGCGCATGCAGAGGATGAAACTCTGCATTTTTTTACGCCCTTCGCCATATACTTGAATAGCGACGGTTTTCTAACTAAGAATAACCCGACAGAACACGTTTGAGTTGGATGGTGAAGTTATGAAACACGAAGGTATGATTAAAAAAAGAACGATTTGGCTAGGTATCGCCGTAGGGATTTATTTTTTTGCACTAGTAGTGAGATTGCTGTATCTTCAAGTGATCAACCCCCGGGAATTTACAGAACACGCAGAAGCACTGTGGTCCCGCAATCTACCCATAGAAGGGCAGCGCGGTATCATTTACGATCGCCATCTGGACATCATTGTCAATAACGTTGTCGCGCCATCAGTTATTATCATTCCACGTCAAGTCTCCGATGCCGAAGCAGTGGCAACGGTACTCGCTGAGGTGCTTGGTTCAACGTTTGAAGACATGTATGATCATGCAACCAACGACGTTAACGTTGAACGCATCCAACCTGAAGGACGGAAATTAAGCCACGAACAAATGCTAGCCATCGAAGAAGCGAACCTCGACGGCGTTTATCTAGTCAACGATGTGATGCGCTATTACCCGCATGGCAACCTGCTCGCTCATACGCTAGGATTTACCGGCATTGATAATCAAGGGCTAGCCGGCATTGAAGCGTTATACAACGACTACTTAATGGGCGCTAGCGGGGCTTGGCAGTATTTCTCGGACGCAAAAGGGCACGCATTGGAACAGTTTTCTGATATTTACGCACCGTCGTCTCGCGGGATGGACATGGTTTTGACGGTCGACACACGCATTCAAGAAATCATCGAACGGGAAGCCGATAATGCCATCGCCCGCTACCGACCTGACCAGATCATGATCCTCGTTATGGATCCCAATACAGGCGAGATTCTCGGCACCACCTCACGCCCAACCTTTAGTCCCGCTGCTTACCAAGATTACGACCAAGAGATCTTCAATCGAAACCTACCGATTTGGTCCACATTCGAACCCGGCTCAACCTTTAAGCTCATGACGTTCGCTGCAGCCCTAGAAGAGGGATTAATGGAACTAGACGATCCTTTCAACTGTATCGGCTATGCCATGATCGAAGGGACGCGCATCCGTGATTGGAAAGCCGGGGGACACGGGCAAATCACGATGCTGGACGTTATTTCCCAGTCCTGCAACCCAGGATTTATGCACATTGGTGTGAATTTGTTAGGCAAGGATCTGCTATTTGAATACATCGATGCCTTCGGCTTCAAAGAAAGAACCGGTGTCGACATGCTCGGGGAATCGCAAGGGTTAATCTTCGATCCAGAAGTGATCGGACCGGTTGAAGTCGCAACGTCGGCATTCGGGCAAGGAAATTCCATGACACCGATCCAGCTCGTCACCGCCGTTAGTGCCATTGTCAACGGGGGCTACTTGATGAGGCCATATATTGTATCTGAAATTCGCCATCCTTATACAGGGGAAATCCTATTCGCCCGAGAACCCGAAATGCGCAGACAAGTCATATCGGGGGAAACCTCTGATACCATGCGTTACGTCATCGAAAACGTAGGGGCGCATGGTGGGGGACGTAACGCTTATATCGATGGCTTCCGTGTCGGTGGTAAAACGGGAACCGCACAAAAACCCGCACCAGGCGGGGGCTATATGGCGGGGGAATACATTCTTTCTTTTGTTGGTGTCGCACCGATGGACGATCCACAAATTATCATTTACGTCGCGATTGATAACCCACGCGATACGATCCAATACGGGGGGGTCGTGGCCGCACCGATTGCCCGAAACATTTTAGTCGAAGTCTTGCCTCACTTAGGCATTGAGCGCCGAGAGGGACAAATCGAGAAATCTTACAATTGGTTCGACGTCAGATACGTAGAAGTCCCGGACTATACGGGCATGGAAAAATCGGACATCTACCTGTACACCACTTATACCATTGAGTTTTTAGGTCGCGGTTCAGTGGTGACACAGCAGCAACCAGCAGCTGGCGCAAAAATTGCTGAGGATGGGATAATCCGACTTTATTTGGGAGAGTGATGAGCATCATGACTAATCACTCTTTTTTATTTTTAAACAGTGATGCTGATCGGACAAATAATGGCATTCACAGGGCATGACTCAACACACTTCCCACAGTTAGTACATTTAACATAATCTATCGAAGCCACAAAATTTTTCACACTGATCGCATCAAATTCACAAACTTTAACGCACTTCATACAACCAATACAACCTGTTTTACACGCTTTTCGTGTCTGAGCACCTTTATCGGTGTTTTTACAAGCAATGTGGTATTTAAATTTTTCAGGCACAATGTCAATAACGCTTTTCGGACAAGCTTTTTCGCAAATGCCACAACCTGTACAAAGATGCTGTGCAATAACAGCTAAGCCATCGACAATCTTAATCGCACCTTCAGGACAAACAACTTGGCAATCGCCCTTTCCTAAGCAGCTATACTGACAAGTGCCGTCACCGCCATATATGAGACTCACGGCTTGACAAGTGTTGTAGCCTTGATACGCCATTTTAGAAGACGTATTTCCGGTATGCCCCTGGCATTTAATCACAGCCACTTTTTTCTCTACCGTTCCCGCTTCTTCACCTAAAATTTCAGCAACTTCTATAGCGACGTCTGCACCGCCAGGTGGGCATAAGCCGTTTGGCACTTCTTTGCTAGCGAGTGCTTTGGCATAAGCCTCACACCCGGTATAACCGCAAGCGCCACAATTAATACCTGGTAATACCTCTGCTAATGCTTCAACTCTTTCATCTTTTGGTACTGCAAAAACAAGGCTAGAAACAGATAAGATTAATCCAGCTATTAAAGCAATCCCTACAACTATTATGATTCCTGTCATTTTTCCACCTACTCTCTAAGCTAAACCGCTAAACCCTAAAAAAGCAATGGCGATAAAAGCTGCTGCTATCAATGTGATTGGCAATCCCTCTAGTGACTTCGGCACCGGGCAAGTCTCTAATCGCTTACGAACACCAGCAAATAAAACCATGGCTAGCATAAAGCCAAGTCCTGCTCCAAGACTATTAATGATCGACTGTAAAAAAGTATAACTCTCACCAATATTAAGAATCAGCACACCTAAAATAGCACAATTTGTTGTCATTAAAGGTAAAAAGACTCCCAATGACTCATACAACCCAACCATAAACTTCTGTAAAAAAATCGAAATGAATTGAACCAATGTCGCCATGATTAAAACAAACATCAGTGTCTGCATATAGCCCAAGTCATTTGGTTCTAAAATAAAGGTTTGAACTGGCCACGTCACCATTGTTGCAATCAACATAACAAACGTAACAGCAGCACTCATCCCAACAGCCGTATCCAGCTTTTTAGACACACCAAGGAACGGACAAATCCCTAAGAACCTTGATAAAACAAAATTATCGGTTAATAATGCGGCTAAGAAAATTGAAACAAACGTCGTCGTCTCCATGTTTAACAGCCTCCTCTTTTAAAGTAATGATAAATACGATGCTTGAACTGATATTACGTATCCAACACCGCTTGACAACGATCAGCAATTGGACAAGCCTTACAACCGCTTAAGCAGGCAGGTGCCTTCCCTTTTTTAATTGCCATCTTATTCATGATGACCACTAAGAAAGCAAGAACGAGTAAGCCGCCTGGTGGCAAAATGAATAGTTGCATGTTCTCAAAGATCTCCCCGTTATTAAATACCATGCCAAACCATGACCCATTACCCAAGATTTCTCTCAAACTCCCGATTAGAATTAAAGCAATCGTGTTCCCAATCCCCATTCCAAGACCGTCAATCATAGACGGGAAAACTTTATTTTTACGCGCAAAGCTTTCAACGCGACCAAACACAATACAGTTAACGGCAATAAGCGGTAAGAAAATTCCCAAAGCATCATCAAGTGCCGGTGCAAAGGCACGAATCAACATCTGCAACATGGTCACAACAGCGGCAATCGTCAGAATGTAAGCTGGGATTCGCACTTTATCAGGAATGACCTTTCGCAAAAGGGAAATGGTCATGTTCGATAAGATTAACACAAAAATCGTCGCAACCCCCATCCCTAAACCATTAAAAGCAGAAGTGGTAACCGCCAAAACGGGACATAACCCAAGAGCTGAACGCAAAACCGGATTTTCTTTAAGGATTCCTTCGGTAAAAATATGTTTTAAGCTTCTCTCTTTTTTAGCCATTATCTCACCTCCCGATAAATATCTAACGCCTCATTAACAGCTACTACTAAGGCATCAATGGTGATCGTCGAACCAGTGATCCCGTCTATGTTATAACCAACAATAAATCCGCTCGGGGTATAACTGATTTTAAACTGGCTGATGAACTCATAATCAAACACTCTTGTTCCTAAACCAGGTGTTTCCTCATGTTCAACCACTTCTATCCCGACAACTGCCCCTTCGGTATCAATACCAACAACAACAACCATGTTGCCGCCATAACCAATCACGGAAGTAATAAAAATATAGCCTTCATTATCACCAGCAATAAAATAGTCGATCGCTTCACCGTCTATCTCCACTGTTTCCCTAGTGAAGTCTGCCACCTCTGGGAAAATATCTTGCTTGGCAGCAATTAAATCAGCATACATCATGGCCGCGATACGATCAGCGGTTAAATGATTAACGAGCATCAATAAACTTGTCATCACAAGCGCCACCATCACGAGAGAGAGGGTTGGAAAGACAATTTGTTTTAACTGTTTCATCCTTTAGCCTCCTCTAAATCAAGCGCTTTGGGCATCGTTATTTTTTCAATGTAAGGCACTAAAATATTCATGATGATAATCGCAAATGAAACACCTTCTGGCAGATCACCAAACACGCGGATGATAATAGTGAAAAACCCGCAGCCAATCGCATAGAGGGCCTTTCCTTTATGCGTCAGTGGGCTTGTGGCATAATCCGTTGCCATAAAAATAGCACCTAAAAAGAGGCCACCCGAAAAGAGGTGCACAAACGGATCTTGCCCAAATAGTGCAGCTAACACAAAGACCGTTCCCATAAAAAGAAGGGGAATCGTTGGTTTAATGATCTTTTTAGCCATCAGATAACCCCCACCTAACATCAGTGCTAATACGCTCACTTCCCCTAAAGACCCAGCATGGTTGCCAAAAAACAGCGCGACATAAGAGGGCACGTCACGCTCAGCACTCAATAGACCGAGCGGTGTCGCGACACTTATCGCATCAACGGCATTCTGATAAGCAAACGGTGCGACCCAATTCGCCATCGCAACAGGAAATGAAATCAGTAAAATGGCGCGGGCGGTTAAAGCGGGATTAACAAAGTTATGCCCCATCCCACCAAACATCTGCTTAACAAGCACGATAGCAATCACCCCGCCTAGCACCGCCATCCATATCGGCAGCCCAACCGGCAAGGTAAAAGCAAGCAACATCCCCGTGACCACGGCACTAAGATCCCCAATGCTACTTTTGCGCTTCATCACCTTTTGAGCCACATACTCTGAACACACACAAGCAACCACAGTAACAGCAACCAGTAAAATCGCTCTAAAGCCAAATAAAATAACAGACGCAACCAACGCAGGAACTAGCGCAATCATCACATCTAACATGATGTTTTTAGTTTTAATCCGATTCTTGACATGCGGTGCAGGTGAAACAATTAATTTCTCACTCATACGCTTAGCTCCTTATCTTCATCTTTTAAAATAGAATGACTTTCTATCCGTGATTTCGCCAACTGAATGGTCTGAACCAAATGACGATTAGACGGGCAAATAAACGAGCACCTTCCACACCCCGTACAGGCTGTCACATTTAACTCCTCCAACGCCTCCAATTGATTCGCACGCACCGCTTGATCAATCGAAACAGGCATTAAATTCACTGGGCAAACCTCAACGCAACGCCCGCACCTGATACATTCAGCTTCCTCATCAACCGCAGCTTCCCGCGCGCCAAAAGCAAAAACAGCCGTGGTACGCTTAGAGACGGTCGCCTCATCATTCAGACAAGCCGTTCCCGTTAGGGGGCCGCCTAGAAAAATCTTTTGCGGCATCTCTTTATACCCGCCGCAAAAATCAATCACGTCCTTGACCTGAGTTCCAATCGGCACAAACACATTCTTCGGAGCAGCAACCGCAGAACCATTCACCGTGATGCGCGTGTTAACAACCGGCAGCCCCGTTTCCAAATACCGAAGAAGATCACCGATCGTGGTGACATTTAAAACAAGCACATCATCCTTATCCGCCGCCCCAGCATAGCTTGATGCCAACGGTTTTAACGAAAGATGCGTATACCCCTTTCTCGTCATCAAAATGTTTTGTATCGCCGTCACATTTTCGACTTGCTTCCCCTCAATCCCAATGATGCCCGCGTCAATATTTAAATGTTTCATCAGAACGGTTATCGTGTCTAGAAGAGCCATTGGCTGTTCCAAAATTTCTCTACTAGGGGTTGCAACAAAAGGTTCACAGGTTGTGGCATTAATGAATAAAGTGCTGTATTTGCGACCCTCTCTAGCAGCCTGCAAAAAGTCACCGGCGCTTAACTCGTTGATCCCCGATTTCTCCACGGCATCAAGGAAACCGTGTGTATCGTGAATCGCTGGTGGGGCAACGGTTGGCTCCGTGCTTTGAATCTCGTCCGATTCGATGATCACTTCTTTCGTCTTAGTCCCGTTTTCCAGCAAAACTTCTTCGATTTTCATCACTTTCCCTGAAACACTCGCATGAATCAGAACCGTCGGAACCAGCTCACACGTTGCAATCACTTGCCCCATTTTCACTTCGTCTCCTCTTTTTACAAGAGGCGTACAAGCAAATTCCGCGTGCTGATCCATCCGAATCCGTACTTGTTTTGGAGTGGGCATTTGGACCGTTTTTAGCATCTGCACATTTTTGCACCCAACATCTGACGCTTTCGGCCAGTTTAAAGAGCGGCGATCATGTGAGAATCCAAATAATTTATTTAACATGTTAAAACTCCTTTGGGTCTAAAAACACCTGATAAATCAGGCCTTTTAAACGAATCATTCTCTGTGATAAATTTATTATATTATAGCAGTTTTTGAGTTTTTTTCAATACAAAATCTAATCTGTGATCACAGTCAATTTAAAAAGCCCGCTAAAAGCGGGGGGTAGGGGGTATAAATTAAGCTATGATTTCATCTTTTCATCATGCAGGCGCTCCTGAACCGCTAATGCCTTTTGTTCCTTTTCACACACCTCAAAAATCTTTGACATTTTCATTCAACTGTAGTAGAATAACACCACTATACAACAAGGAGCTAAATAACATGAATCATCAACATGAACTAGGGGAATTATTATTCTCAGCCACACCAGCGCTTGGTACGCGCCTTAAGCGTGCTATCTTACCGTTAATTATCGGCCTAGCTTTACTAGTCCTAGCCATTCTGGCTATCGTTGACCCAGTGTTTATGGGTCTCAGAGACGATGAAGCCTATATCCCGTGGATCATCCTCACCGCTGGACTTGTGCTCTTTGGCGTTGGTATTGTGCTTGGACTTCGCATTAAAAGCATCTTTATCTATGAAAAAGGTGTTCAGATTGACCCAGGCCCGAAAGAGCAGCAATTTTTATACGAAGAAACATCTGTGGTGGATTATATTACGAAGCAAAGCGTGAATTTTATTCCAGCTGGTAAAACCCATACCGTTACGTTACATAAGTTTGAAAACATCGATGGTCATTCATTAGATAGTTTTGATTTCACCATGGCCGGTATTCCCCAAAGAAAAAAAACCGTTGCTGCTTTGCTAGATGCTCACGCAGATTTCTGGATCAACTGCATCAATCAAGCAAATGTCTCCAACTTAAACATACGATTTTGTCTACGCGGCAAGCTCATCCTGCGAAACGGACGCTTCACTTTTAACCAAGGGCGCCGAAAAGGGGACGCCGTCTTTTCGCTAAACCAAATCACCGGACTCACGTCTTCACACGGACTGATCCGTATCCTTGGCGGTGTTGATGCGAAAGGGCGCGATGAAACATTAGCAAGCATCTCTTCAACGAACATGCTTAATTTACCAGTGCTCACTCACATTATCAACACAGCAATGGGCAATCAGGACAACTAAATTCAAAAGTTAGGCAAATAAATCCGTCTAACTTTTTATTATGCGTATTTTCAATCTTGACTTTTTTACTACTTTAGATTATAATACTTACGAGTAGTAAATGAGGTGATTGGGTGTTTTTTGGTAGAGAAAAGGAATTGGAATCACTAGAAAAAATGTATAACAAAGGCAACTTCCAGATGGCGGTTGTCTATGGTAGAAGGCGTATTGGCAAAACATCGCTTTTAAATGAGTTTGTCAAGGATAAAAAATCTCTTTACTTACCAGCAGAAGAGGTAAACGATTCTCTTAACCTGCAAAAATTTTCAACTTTACTTGGGAAGCAACTAGGTATTAATAATTTTCCGATGGTTGAAGATTGGCAAACTTTCTTCTTGTTAATAAAGGAACAGCTAGGGCAGCAACGACTGGTGTTAGTCATCGATGAATACCCCTATGCAGCTACTGCAAATAAATCTTTAAACTCAATCTTGCAGCATATCATTGATTACGACTTCAAAGAAACGAACATCTTTTTAATCCTATGTGGTTCTTCCATGAGTTTTATGGAAAATCAAGTACTAGGCGAAAAAAGCCCTTTGTTTGGGAGAAGAACAGGGCAACTAAAAATTAATCCTTTAGATTATTACGATGCGGCACTCTTTTATCCCAGTGCAAGTGATGAGGATAAAATTAAATATTATGCAACCGTTGGGGGGACACCCTATTACTTATCGCTGATAGATCCAACATTAACATTTGAAGAAAACATCAAAGAGCTATACTTTGAAATCAGTGGCTATTTGCTTAATGAAGGCATTTTGCTCATGAAACAAGAATTCAGAGAACCTGCTAATTATAACGCTGTCCTGCAAGCCATTGCGAGTGGATCAAGAACACCAAATGAAATCGTTGGCTTTACGAAGTTAGCAAACACACACGTATCAAAATATTTACTGATTTTACAAGAATTAAACTACATTGAAAGAATCATTCCTTTTGGTGCAAATCCCTTAAAAGGAAAAACTAGTCAGTATCAAATTACTGAGAATTTTATTGCCTTTTGGTATCGTTATGTGTTTTCAATGAGAGCGGAGATTGAGCGTGGAAATGGCGACATTTATCACACACTTGCCATGAACAACCTCTCCGAATTCATGGGGCCAATTTTTGAAGAAATTACACGTCAGTATTTAAGAAGACTCAATGTTGACCTGAAATTGCCGTTTATCGCCAAAAATTTTGGAACTTGGTGGGGAAAAGATAAGCAAGGTGTCGTTCAAGAGATTGACGTGGTTGTAGAGTCTGCTGTGAGTAAAGCACTACTTCTTGGTGAATGTAAGTGGCGAAACACGTTTAAAGTCGAACAAACAATCGAAACATTAAAAAACCGTTCTAATTATTTTGATCATTATCACTGTTATAAATATTTGTTTACTAAAACGCCTATTGAGATCGATGAAATGGCAGGTATTACGAATATCTCCGTGCGTGACTATTTTAATTTTAAATAAAACCAACACAGATAGCCACGTTGTCTTCCTTGTCCGCGCAGACGGCACCATGGTAAACGGCACACTAGCAACGGAATAATCAACCGACGATCCAGGAGTTAGGCAAGCGGTCTAACTCTTTTTTGTTGCGCATAAATTATAATAGGGGGGTGCATGCCAGTGATTACACGACGACGACGATTCAAAGACACCGCTTTTTTCATCGTTGCTTTTTTATTCGCAACCATTTCGATTGTGCTAACCATTGGGATTATCTGGTTTGTGCTATTTCAAGGAACCCGCCCCTTTATCCCGGGAAATCGGTTCGGCACCTATCAAGTGTGGCCCTTCCTAACCGGTGATGCCTGGCTGCCAAGGCACGCGTTGTATGGGATTGGCTATATGATCCTCAGCACACTGGTGGCGACCTTTTGGGCGGTTGTGCTCGCGGTGCCAATTGCACTGGGCGCAGCTATTTTTATTGCCGAACTTGCACCAAAGTGGTGCGCCAAGGCGTTACAATTTCTAATCGAATGCTTAGCGGGTATTCCATCGGTATTTTTCGGTATTTTTGCTTTTGTCTCCTTATTGCCGATCATCAGAAAAATATCTCCGTATCCGTACGGTGAATCGTTGCTGGCAGTCATCGTTTTACTCGGCGCGATGACGCTACCCACGATGTGCCTGATCATGATCTCAGCCTTAAAAAGTACGCCGCCCTTATATAAGGAAGGAAGTTTGGCATTAGGGGCGTCGATCAGACAGAGTATCCTCTCACCCATCGTTCCCGCTGCTAAATCAGGCATCGTAACCGGGATCATGCTGGGCGGGGCTAGAGCGATGGGCGAAACGACTGCGGTGGCTCTGATTGCCGGTAATCGTGAGCGTGGTTATTTGAGCAGCCCATTTCAAACGGTCCGGTTACTCACAACGAACATCGTGATGGAGCAAAGCTATGCTGCTGAGCTTCATGAACAGCTCCTTTGGTCAACCGCCCTTGTCTTGCTACTTTTTATTTTGCTGATCAACTTAGCATTAAAACGGATTAATAGGGGGTAGGCCATGCGAAGAAAACTGCTAGATTATGTCTTTTACGCTATCACCATGCTCCTGACGTTTATCCCGGTCATCGTCTTGGCCCTGATCCTTCGGCTGATTTTTACCAGCGGAGCGCACGTCTTGTATCAGCAGCTTCGTGGGGTCTATCAAAACGCTCATCTTGATCCCGGCGCGTTGTCGCAAATGATCATTTCTACTTTGATGTTGGTCGGCATGACGTTGATTCTTATCTTGCCGCTTTCCATCATGGCAGCCATTTATCTCAATGAATATGCACGAACTTCACACTGGGCAAAAGCCGTTCGGTTTTGTGTAGAGATTTTAGCCAGCATTCCGTCCATCGTGTACGGGCTTTTTGGACTGCTTATTTTTGTCCGCATCGCGAAGTTTGGCTTCTCGATCTTATCAGGGAGTTTGACGTTAGCGTTGATGCTCCTACCGACGATGATGAAACAAGCCGAGCAGACGCTCCATCACATTTCAAACGGTTATCGCGAGGCCTCAGCCGCCCTTGGTGCCACACAATTTGAGACGATTAAAAACGTACTGATCCCAAGCGCGATACCAGGGATTTCCGTCGGTATTCTTCTGACCATCGGACGCATCATCGGGGAATCCGCCGCGCTTCTTTTTACGGTTGGGACGTTTGTCAGAATGCCGATTAACCGAGAAACCGGCCTGTTATCGGTGTTAGAATCTGGCACAACCCTAACGATCCGGGCGATCATTGAGTTTAAAGAGTACGGAAATCTAGAGGCAGCGGCTGCGATCGGGATCATAACCGTTTGCGTCGCGATGTTCTTGAATTTAATGGGTAAGCTTGTTATAATGATCTTTACTAATGAGTAAAGCTGCTTTATATGATCCAAACGTTATCCCAACGACTCAACATCCCTGAAGCTGATATTCGTACTTTGCTTTATATCGAAACGTGTATGGCGCAGTGCTGGTACGTTGAAGACGGACAGCAACCTAATCAAAATCAGGTCAATTTTGTGGAAAAGTTACTTTCATAATGCGGCGCTTTGTGATAGAATGGCATCAAGAACTAACGAGGACGTGTGAGTATGGAAAAGTTAACAGAAGAAGAGATCGTTACAGAAGAGCTGAGGCGAGATGAGACGATCAGCGAGGAAACCGTCACAGAAGAGCTGAGGCGAGATGAGGCGATCAGTGAGGAAACGGTTACCGAAGAACCAGTTGAAGAACTATCAGAAACACGTATGTTATTAAACTCAATGAAAAAAGAAAATCGCCCTCAGTATACGGCGATGGAGCGTCCGGAAGATTTGGCTAAAGACAAGCGCGTGTTTATCTTTCTTGCTGTTTCTTTTGTGGCATTGACGGTTGCCCTGATTACGGTTGGGATTTTAATCCTAGCTTATTTGAGTAACTCTGATTCAACTAGACCGTTTCGAAATGTCGCGAATGAAGTCAGGCTCGAGATTGAGCAATCCGTCTAAATTGATTGAAAAAGCACTGATTCTCTTGTATAATGATAGTTGTAATGATCTCATTGTACAGGAGGATTTTTTTGATGTCTAAAACGAATCTAACAAAGCATTTATTGACCCTTGATGAGCTGTCAGCCCGTGAAATCATGGCGATTTTGGAAACGGCTGAGGCCTTTTATCAAGGAAAACAAGCCGTTTTAGCGGGACAGGTTGTCGCAAATCTTTTTTTTGAGCCAAGTACGCGCACCCAATATTCGTTTGAAATGGCGCAGAAAAAGTTAGGGATTCAGACGATCACGTTTAATGAATCGGCGTCGAGCACCGCAAAAGGGGAGACGTTGTACGACACGGTGAAGACGTTTGAAGCGCTAGGCGTGGATGCTATGGTAATTCGCCACCCGGAAAGTAATTATTTTGACCAGCTGATTCCGAATGTAGGAGTGCCGATTTTGAACGGCGGCGATGGTAGCGGCAATCATCCTTCGCAGTCCTTGCTTGATTTATTCACGATTTGGAAAGAGTATGGTACGTTCGACGGATTGAAAATTGCCATCGTGGGTGACGTGGCTAATTCACGCGTCGCTCATACGAATATCACCGTGATGAGGCGGCTTGGCATGGACGTTCACTTGGTCGCACCGCCACAATTTCAAGAAACAGGCTACGACTGGGAAGAGCTCGATGACATCTTAGAAGAGATGGATGTTATCATGCTACTGCGTGTTCAACATGAACGCCACGACGGTGAGATGAGTTTAAGTGTCTCGGAGTATCATGCTTTATACGGGTTGTCGGTCGAGCGCGAGCAACGGATGAAAGAAGGGGCCATCATCCTACACCCAGCACCGTTTAACCGCGGCGTTGAAATCGCCGATGAAGTCGTCGAATGCAAACGCAGCCGTATTTTCAAGCAAATGGAAAACGGCGTATACATCAGAATGGCCATTCTAGAGCGCGCTCTAGATAGTTAAAGAAAGTGAGGAAGCTAACATGCTACTACTAAAAAACGGAAAAATGCTTAATAACGAAGGTGACTTAATCAACACCGACATCCTGATCGAAGAGGGGAAAATCAAGGAAATCGCACCAAGCATCACGGCAACACATGCACAAACTGTCGCGCTAGACGGGAAACTTATCACACCAGGGTTGATCGATGTGCACGTCCATTTACGTGAGCCAGGTGGCGAACACAAAGAGACGATTGCAACAGGGACTGCCTCTGCCGCACGGGGAGGCTATACCTTAATTACCGCGATGCCAAACACGAATCCGGTGCCGGATAGCAAAGAAAATTTAAACGTTGTGCTGGATAAGATCAAAGACGATGCGATCGTGCGTGTTTTGCCTTACGGGTCGATCACCACGCAGTTAAAAGGGGAAGAACTGATCGATTTTGCACCACTTGCCGATGATGTCATCGCCTTCACAGACGATGGACGTGGCATCCAAGAAGCCGGTATGATGTACCAAGCGATGCAAAATGCTGCCAAGGTCAGTAAACCAATTATGGCGCATTGCGAAGATGACAGCTTATTATTTGGCGGTTATTTGCACGACGGTACCTATGCCGCTGACAATCATCACAAGGGCATCCTTTCCGCAAGTGAATCCGTCCATATCGCGCGCGATGCGATCCTTGCCAAAGCAACAGATGTGCACTATCACGTGTGCCACGTTAGTACGAAAGAAAGCGTGTCGATCATCCGTTGGGCAAAGTCTGAAGGGATCAACATCACAGCGGAAGTTTCACCTCATCACTTGCTACTAGCTGACAAAGACATCCTCGCAGACGACATCGCAAACTTCAAAATGAATCCGCCATTACGCGGTGAAGAAGATCGCCTCGCTTGTTTAGAAGGGATCTTAGACGGTACGCTCGACATCATTGCAACGGACCATGCCCCACATGCTGCCGATGAAAAAGCTTTGCCACTCGACCAAGCACCGTTTGGCATCGTTGGACTTGAAACTGCCTTCCCCTTGATGTACACGCATTTTGTTAAAAACGGAGACTGGTCATTGAAGTTTTTAATCGACCGCATGACCACCATTCCAGCTGAGCTTTTCGATCTACCATATGGCAAATTAGAAGTAGGGGCCATCGCTGATATCGCCGTCTTCGATTTAGAAGCAGATTATAAAATCGACGTCAACCAATTCGTATCAAAAGGGAAAAACACACCTTTTGATGGCTATCAAGTGAGTGGTGAAACATTTATGACCATTGTTGATGGCGAAGTTGTATACCAGAACTAAATAAGACTAAGGACGTGTTTATTTTGAGAAGAAGATTAATTGCATTAGATATGGATGGCACACTCGTTTCATCTAACCATGAAATTTCAGACGTAAATAAAAAAGCGATCAAAGACGCTCAAGCTGCTGGACACGTTGTGATGATTTGCTCAGGGCGTCCGCACGACACATTGCTTATTACCTTAAAAAATGAAGGGTTCAGTGATTTGCCTATTTCCGGCAGTAATGGGGCGGTGACACTCATTGATGGCGAAATCGTTAACCGTGTTTCCATGAATCGTGACGCTGCAGCAAAACTTTATGCTTGGTTAGACGCAAACGAATATCCCTTTAAAATTTACACCGACTGTGGCATTTACGGCCCAAAAGAATTTCTTGCACGAGCAAAGCATGAATTTATGACAACAACACGTGTTGAGAATCCTCATTTTGCTAACTTTGGCAAAATGGAAGAGTACCAAAATAAATTCGCAACTAACTACACAAAAAAGTTTTCAGATATTCAAGAGGATGCTTCCATTTTTAAATTCTTTATGATGACACCAAACATGGATAAAAAAGCAACTGTTCAAGCATTTGCTAAATCAATTGGCGGCTTAACCATTACTTCTTCTTACGAAGATAACGTTGAGTTATCAGATATAACCGCTCATAAAGGGACCGGCCTAACCGTTGTCGCTAACCATTTCAATATTCCAATCGAAGATACCGTGGCAATGGGAGATAATTACAACGATAGCGGTATGCTAGAAACCGCTGGTCTAGCAGTCGCTATGGCTAACGGAGAAATCGGCATAAAAGAAATTTCGGATGTTGTGACACTTTCAAATGATGAAGACGGTGTCGCACATGCGATCAGACAGTACGTCTTAGAACAAACCTAAAAGATTGTCATTTCCTGGGAAATATTGGGAAATGAAAAAAGTCCGACTACTAGTAAGCAGTTGGACTTTTTAATTTTATCCTGTAATTAATTTTTCAATGAATTTTGGGAAGATCGTATGACATTTTCCAAAAAATCCAAGCATCCCACCTAAGGTTAACTCACGCTTATTGGTTCCGATGGTAGCGACAATTTTAGCAGCGATCACGCTTGGATCCATCATTTTTGCATTTGAATAGTCAGCCGTTTCATCGGCAATTTCAAAAAATTCTGTTTTAACTTGGGCTGGATTAACAAGTGTCACTTGGATATTAGTCTTAGCTGTCTCCATTCTTAACACATCGGTATAACCTAAAACGGCATATTTGGATGCCACATATGAACTAACTTTAGGCGCAGGCAAACGAGCATTAATAGATCCAATATTAATAATGTGACCGGCATTTCGTTCTTTCATCTTTGGCAAAACAGCTTTTGTACAAGAGATCAAGCCAAAAACATTGACTGCAAAAATATTTTCCATTTCTGCGTGTGTTTCTTCGACAATCTCTCTGAAAAAGGCAAGACCAGCATTGTTAATCAAAACATCCACTTCGCCTATTTGCTCATAAATATTTGCAAACACACGTGTCACTGCTGCCTCGTCACTGACATCACATTCAAAGACATGTGCGTGTGCGTTACATTCTGTTGCCATTTTTTCAGCTAATTCTTCTAATCTATTAACTCTTCTTGCAAGCAAAATTGGCGTACCGCCTTGCTTAGCAATTTCTAAGGCAATCGCTGCTCCAATTCCACTTGAAGCACCAGTGATAACAATATTTTTTCCAGTAACTGACATGTTAACTTACCTCCCAGTCTGTATTTTATTACATTTTTTCAATGTTTAATTTGATACCATCAATATACTTTGAATCAAGTCGCTTCATCACTTGCCCAGCGAAGGCTTTGTCAATGTTAACATACGTTTGTTTTGACCTGATGTCAATGTCTCCAACTGCACGTGGTGGGACATTAGCATTTTTACTGATCATGGCAACTAAGTCTTTTGGGCTCATGCGCTTTTTGTTTCCGATATTAAACGATAAACGAATTTCGTGCTTACGCAATCCTTTCCCGCGATCGTTGCGATCTTTCCCACGGTCATTGCGACCGCCTCCGCCTCGATCGTAACTTTTCACTTCTTCGATCGGTGCGTATTTTTTGTCAATGCCACCCACTTGCATATTAAGCAGCGAAGCTGCGATATCAACTAGGCTATGTCCTTCGTCCACCAGGTTGCCTAGTAACTCATGTTCCGTAGAGAAATCGTTATTCGCTAAATTGGTGGTTAACTCATTAATGAATTTACTAATTCGTTGGTTCTTGATATCTTCAACGTCTGGCAATGGCATTTGTTTCATTTTTGACTTTGTATAAGCTTCGATGCGACGCAGTTTAAACATATCGCGACCAAAGACAAATGTGATTGATACGCCTGATTCTCCCGCTCGACCAGTACGACCAATGCGGTGCACATAGTTTTCTTCGTTTAATGGGATGTCGTAGTTAAACACAGCTTCGATATTATTGACATCAATGCCACGCGCTGCGATATCCGTTGCCACTAAGATGTTCACTTTTTTGCGACGGAAACCATGCATGACACGGTCACGTTGCACTTGCTTCAAATCACCGTGTAACCCTTCGGCAACATAACCTTCTGACTGCAACTTCGAAACAAGCTCATCCACTTCACGCTTTGTGTTTGTAAAGACAATCGACGATGTAATCCCCATCGCATCAATGCAACGAATCATAGCTTGCACACGATCACGCGATCTTACTTCTACGTAATATTGATCAATGTGACGATTTGAAAGTTCTTTTGCTGCCACCTTAATCACTTCGGGATTCTTTTGATGTGTTCTAGCAATCTTAAGAATTTCAGCAGGCATGGTAGCTGAGAATAAAACCGTCTGACGATCTTCAGGTGTTTCAACTAAGATCGATTCGATATCGTCTTTAAACCCCATGTTTAACATTTCATCCGCTTCGTCTAAGACCATGAATTTCAAATGATCAAGCTTTAGCGTTTTACGTTTCATGTGATCCATCACACGACCAGGTGTTCCCACCACAATTTGAACGCCACGCTTTAAAGCGCGAATTTGTGGGTCATAAGATTGCCCACCATAAATGGATAAAATATTAATATCACGATTATTTTTAGCAAACTTCTTTGCTTCATCGTGCACCTGTACAGCTAACTCACGAGTTGGGCACAAAACTAATGCCTGTACGTTTCGGTTTCTAGGATCGATTTTTTCTAAAATTGGTAGCATAAAAGCAGCTGTTTTTCCCGTTCCTGTTTGTGCTTGACCAACAACGTCTAAACCGTCTAAAACCACAGGAATGGCTTGCTCTTGAATAGGAGAGGGAGTTTTATATCCCATTTCCTCGATTGATTTTAGCGTCGACTCCGACAGACCTAAATCATTAAAACTTAAAACTTCATTACTCATAATATTCCTCACTAACGTTTCTTCAACTGATTCATTATATATGAAACCCCCGATTTAATCAAGATGATACCGTTTTTCCACAGGTAAAAATTTTCAAAAAAGTTTTCCCGATAACATTCACAATTTTGAGAAAGGGAAAAATTGGGATGTTAATAACTTCACTTTTTTTAGTTTGCCAGTCACTTTTTCACAATCAAATGCTTAAAAAAGTTGGCTACTACGAGAGGGTTGTCACACTTCTTAACAATTTAATAAACTAACTCTTTGATTAGCTATTAATATCTGCATAAGTGGGGTGAATCATTCTTAATAACGATGATTTTTCCACTTTTCAACATGCTAACCTATGCACGTTGACATTTAAACGGTCCGTTGATGAAAATGTTATCATCTGCGCTCATCGAAAAAAAAGCTACGAAACTATTTATTAGGCTTGACTTATTGCTAAAATTTTTATATAATAGTCCCACTGTCAATTTCCAAATGACGTTATTTTCATAAAGAAATCGGAGGTGCTAAAGATGAAACGTACTTGGCAACCAAATAAACGAAAAAGAGCTAAAACTCATGGTTTTAGAAAGCGTATGTCTACACCGTCAGGACGTAAGATTATTGCTCTTCGTCGTAAAAAAGGTAGAAAAAAACTAGCAGTATAACTCAGTAGTATAAGACCACTTGACTTTAATTTTTTAATTGAGGTAAGTGGTTTTTTTCTAATATTCAGATGTTAGTCAGGTGTTAAAGATGAAAAAAGAATATCGCATTAAAAAATCAGATGAAATTGAATTAGTCATGAAAAAGGGGTTTTCTAAAGCTAATCGCACGTTCATTGTCTATAAATTTAAAAATGCTGAAACCTCACAATTTCGTGTGGCTATTTCAGCACCAAAAAAATTAGGAAAAGCCGTGGTGCGGAATAAAGTAAAGCGACAAATCAGAGCTATTTTGCAACAGAACGAGGCGCTTTTGCAGACAGGCCATGATTATTTTATTATCGCGCGACCTGATATCCTCGACATTGATTTTGCGATGGCCACAAAACAAATGGGGCATGTGATGAAGCTGGTTCATCAACCGCCCCAGAGAAAAAAGTAAAAGGTATAGCTAACTGCGAAAGTGTCGCTAAACTTAACATTTTAATGACAAAACGACACTGTAGGACTATTTTCGTAATTGCCTAAAAGATGTCAATAGGAAAGGAAAGTGGATCATCATGATTTCAGATACCATTGCAGCCATCGCTACTTCTACCGCTGGTACGGGTGCGATTTCTATTATACGGGTCAGTGGTGATGAAGCCATTGACATTGTCAATCATCTTTTTAAAGGGAAAGATTTAACGATGCAACATAGTCATACGATTCATTATGGTCATATCGCATGCCCTGAAACGGGCACGATCATCGATGAAGTGTTGATCATGCTAATGCGTGGACCACGAAGTTTCACAACCGAAGACGTCGTTGAAATTAATTGCCACGGTGGTGCGTTTGTGACAAAGCGCATCTTAGAGTTACTTCTTACGCACGGGGCTCGCCATGCACACGCAGGGGAGTTTTCAAAACGGGCATTTTTAAACGGGCGCGTTGATTTATCGGAAGCTGAAGCCATCATGGATGTTATTGAGGCGAAAAGTAATCATGCTTTAGAACTTGCTGTTAATTCCTTAGATGGGCGGGTTACAATTTTAATTAATGGTTTAAGAGAAGAGATATTAGATATCATTGCGAACATTGAAGTCAACATTGATTATCCTGAATACGACGATGTTAAGCAGATGACAAATGAAATTTTGCTACCACAAGCTATCGCAGTACACCAGCAAATGGCTCACTTGCTTCAAACGGCAAAAACAGGTCAACTGCTTAAAAATGGGATAAAAACGGCCATCATTGGGCGACCGAACGTGGGGAAGTCAAGTCTCCTAAATCAGTTGATGCGTGAAGAAAAAGCCATTGTAACTGACATTGCGGGAACGACGCGTGACACCGTAGAAGGCTTTGTTAATATTGGCGGTTTAACACTTAATCTCATCGACACAGCTGGCATTAGAAAGACCGATGACCTTGTTGAAGCTATTGGCGTTGAAAAATCGAAAAATCTCATCGAAGAAGCTGAATTAATCTTATTAGTATTAGATTCAAGCGAGGCGTTAACGGATGAAGATTTAGTACTCCTGCAATTAACAGAAAATAAAAATCGCCTCCTCTTATTAAATAAATCAGATCTAACGCAAAAAGTCGATACAAGTAAACTACCTGAGCATATCGAAACGTCTATGCTCGAAAAATCCGGCGTGACACACTTAGAAAATGCCATCAAATCACTATTCGAGATAAACGACATCAAATCCGATGAGACGTTTGTCTCAAACACCCGTCACATCGCAAAACTCAATCAAAGCATGACAGCCATTGAAAGTGCCATCACTCACATGCAAATCGATCTGCCGATTGACATGGTCGAAATAGATTTAAAAAATGCTTGGGCATTTTTAGGTGAAATTATTGGTGAAGACGTCACAGATTCACTGATTGATGAATTATTTACAAAATTTTGTCTGGGGAAATGATGTGACTTTTCCAATAGCTTTCAACTAAGTTGTTAGAAAGTTATAAACAGAGGATGCGACAAATTACCTTAGGATTCAAGGACTTTTCCACTCTTTCCACAGCCTTAATTGTCTTTATTTATTATCTTTTAAAATAATATTTAATTTAATTAAAAACGCGAAAATCCCACAATTTCACTGGTAAATTCCTTTAAAAAGTTGTATAATTGAAGACGGTTAAAATTCTTAAATAAAAGAGGAATGTGCGCATGTTTGATTTAAAAACAAATAAATCCGTTCAGGTTGAAAATCTTGAACATTCAGTAGATGAAATAGTTAAATTAAATATTGCTGATATTTCTCCGAATAGTCAGCAACCAAGGACCGTTTTTAACGATGAAAAAATTTCTGAACTAGCTAATTCGATTAAAGAGCATGGTGTGATTCAACCTATCGTGGTGCGTAAAATTGATAGTGGTTATGAGCTAATCGCTGGTGAACGCCGTTTTAGAGCAAGTAAATATTTAAGTCTTGAAGAAATACCTGCTATTGTGCGAGATTATGACGATGTCACCACAGCCAGTGTGGCGATCATTGAAAACATCCAAAGAGAAGATTTAACTTCCATTGAAGAAGCTTCAGCGTATCGTAAATTAATGAGTTTGCATGAAATCACGCAAGCAGAGCTTTCAACTAAAATCGGAAAAAGTCAATCAACCATTGCAAATAAGATCAGATTACTTAATTTAACGAAAGAAGTTCAAGACGCTATCTTAGAAAGAAAAATCACCGAGCGACACGCTAGAACACTGCTTTCAGTAAAAGATGAAGAACTTCAAATCAAGCTACTTAAAGTAATTATCGAAAAAGGATTAAACGTTGCACAAACTGAAAAATTGATTGAAGATCAGTTAATGCCAAAAGAAAAGAAACAAAAAGCAACAACCATTACTAAAATGCCAAAAAATTATCGATTAGCGATGAATACATTTAACCAAGCAGCTCAAATGGTTGAAAAAACCGGCATGCATGTACAAACAGAAACTGAAGAAACAGAGGATGCTTACGTGATTACAATATCACTAAAAAAATAATGAAGGTAACAGATGCCCTGAATGGTAAACGTCCAGGGCTCTTATCATCTTCTTGCGAGTATAAATTCAGGAGTGATTATCATGGGTCGAATTATTGCAGTAACCAATCAAAAAGGCGGTGTTGGGAAAACGACGACCAGCATCAATGTATCAGCGGCACTTGCTTATTTAGGGCATAAGGTGTTGCTGGTAGACATTGACTCACAAGCCAATGCCTCAACCGGTGTTGGGATTTATAAAGGAGACGCCAAAAATACCATTTTTGATTTGATGGTTGATGATTTAGATCCCAAGTCAGTCGTTATGGCAACTTCGGAAGAGAATTTGTATTTGCTACCTTCTTCACAAGATTTATCAGGTATTGACTCGTTAATTATGTCAGATAAAAGACGTGAGTTTAAACTGAAAGAAAAGTTGGAATTAATTAGAAACGATTACGATTACATCATTGTTGACTGCCCGCCATCACTTGGACTATTAACGATCAATGCGTTAACGGCATCTGATTCTACGTTAATTCCTGTTCAATGTGAATATTACGCACTTGAAGGGTTAACACAACTTTTAAATACCATTCGAATTGTTCAAAAAAGGCTTAATCCGAACCTTGCGATTGAAGGTGTTTTACTAACGATGCTTGATCGACGCACCAATCTTGGTTTAGACGTGATCAATGAAGTGAGGCTCTATTTTAAAGAAAAAGTATTTAATACGATCATTCCTCGTTTAGTTAGATTAAGCGAAGCACCGTCGTTCGGTAAATCCATCATTGATTACGATTTGACATCTAAAGCATCCAAGTATTACATTGATTTGGCAAAAGAGGTGGTGAAGAATAATGGCGAGTAGATTAGGAAGAGGACTTGAAGCTTTGTTTCAAGAAAACGACATTGAAAGTGTTGAATCCATAGACAAAATTAAAGAAGGGGAAGTGGTCTCTGAGCTTAGTATTAGTGAGTTAAGACCCAATCCCTATCAGCCAAGAAAACATTTTGATGCGGAAAAATTAGAAGAATTAGCCATGTCGATCAAAGAGCACGGGGTTCTTCAACCGATCATTGTTAAAAAAGACATCAAAGGTTACATCATCATTGCAGGTGAAAGGCGCTTTAGAGCCTCACAATTGGCAGAGGTTGAAATCATCCCAGCGATTGTTCGTGATTATAGCGATGATTTAATGATGCAGCATGCTTTAATTGAAAACTTGCAACGTGAAGATTTAAATGCGATTGAAGAAGCGAAAAGCTATCGCTTGATCATGCAGAAAATGAACTTAACACAAGAAAAGTTTTCTGAAAAAATCGGTAAGAGTCGCGCATATGTGGCTAACATGATGAGGCTATTAAATTTGCCTGAATTTGTGATGGATGCTGTCGAAACAAAAGAAATATCACCTGGCCATGCCAAAATTCTGGCCGGTATTAAAGACGAAGAGCTTGTTTTGAAATTAGCCATGACCATCAAAGAAAAACAAATCTCAGTGCGTGAACTTGAGGCCATGATTAAAGAATCTGAAACACCGAAGACACCTAAAAAGAAAGCCGCGTCACCTAATACTTACATTCAATCATTAGAAGACCATTTAAAAACACATTTCGGAACGAAAGTGAATGTGAAAGATAAAAATGGCAAGGGTCAAATCGTCATCAATTATTTATCGAATGAAGATTTAAACCGTGTGATTGAAGTCTTAGGGATTGATTTATAATGAATATTGAATTTAATGCTGAATTTTTGCAATATTTAGCGAACGATTTAGCAATGAATGTTGTTCACATCGTGATCATCTTCATTGTTTTTTCCATCATTAAAAAAGTAGGGACCTCTTTACTGAAAAAGTTGTTCTCATTTAAGATTGGCAAATTAAAACGAGCAACACCTGAATCTCTTAAGCAAAAAGAAACGATTAAGCAATTGTGTATCAATGTGTTTGTTTATGCCATCAATATTTTAAAAATTGTTTTTGTGATCTCTGTCTTTGTGCCAATTGGGACCTTAATGGCGAGTGTTGGCGCGGTTGCCATTGTCATCACATTTGCCTTTCAAAACATGCTGGGTGATATCGTCCGAGGTTTCTTCATTATCTTTGAAGAAATGTTTATGATAGGCGATTGGGTTGATATCGCTGGCTTCCAAGGCGAAGTGTTAGAAATCGGACTTCGAACAACTAAGCTGAGATTATTTGAAACAGAAGAAATTGTCTTAATCCCCAACAATAACATTGGAACCATTATCCGATTGGACATTGACCGCTTGATCAAAGAACGAGATGAGTCATTGCAAGAAGCAGATGCATAACATATAAAGGCGGGTGATTGTCATGAATTTAAAACCAGATTGGAATTTGAAAGAAGAATTAGCAAACGGCATTACACACGGGATTGGTTTCGGGTTAAGCATTGTGGGACTCGTCTTACTCATCCTCAATAGCTTACGCTCACAAGAACATGACGTATTAGCTTTAGTCAGTGTGATTATTTTTGGGTCTAGTATGATTTTGCTTTATTTATTTTCAACCCTATACCACAGCTTACCATTTAAAAAAACGGATCGCCTTTTCCAGATTCTCGATCATTCCGCGATCTATGTCTTCATTGCTGGGACGTATACCCCATTTCTATTGATTACGTTGCGCGGAACATTTGGTTGGGTCTTATTCGGTATCATTTGGGCCATCGCCATCGGTGGCATCGTGTTTAAATCCATCTTTGCTGATCGCTTTATCGTACTAGCGACATTCGGCTATTTGTTAATGGGTTGGTTGATCGTCTTTGCATGGGGCCCGTTAACCGCAAATCTAGCACCAAATGCGTTACGTATTACTTTAGCCGGTGGTATTCTCTATTCCGTCGGAACGATTTTCTTCGGCTGGACCAAAATTCCCGGGTTGAAAAAAATTAACTTCCCGTTCGTGCACGCTGTGTGGCACTTGTTTGTATTAGCCGGAAGTGCCTGTATGTTCTTTAGTATTTTGTTGTATGTTTAAAAAATTCCATAATAAAAACCGCTTATGCGGTTTTTATTATGCAGTCACTTCTTCTAACGGATCCTCATCGTTACCAATGGCACCCATTTTTTGCCAAACGCGCGAGCGCCATCTAAAGAACATAATGATCCCTCGTATCCACTCATCTAACATACTTCCAATCAGTATACCCGGTAACCCAAGTCCAAAGAAGATTCCGAATAGCCAGGCACCAAATGCCCCAACGCCCCACATAAAGATCACAGCCATCAAAGCCGGAAACTTAGCATCACCGGTTGCACGTAATCCGTTAATAATGATGATATTAAACGCACGGCCTGTTTCTAATAAAACCCCGATCGCAAATAAGAGTCTTGCGGTCGATAAGATCTCAGGATCATCGGTAAAGATGCCCAGAATTGGTCGATAGAAAATAAATAAGAGCAACGCCCCAGTAAACGAAGCCACAATCCCGAATCGCAAATATTTGAAACAGCGGTGATAAATCTCATCATACTCCTTTGCTCCCATCAGCTGCCCCATAATAATGGAACCCCCTTGTGCAATGGAGATTGTGAATAATAAAATAAAGAAATTCACCATTCTCGCATAAATCATCGTGGTTAAAGCAAACGTTCCAATCGTAGCAACAAGCGTGGTAACGACCAATTGGTAGCTTTGAAACGATAAATTCTCACCCGCAGCGGGTAAACCGATTCTCAAAATTTGCTTAATGTAATGAATCGGAAAGCCGCTGATCGTTTTAAGCGAACTAAAGATACCAGGAATTCTCCTCATTAAAACGACAATGGCAATGATCATTCCTAATAATTTACTCGCAGCCGTTACCCAAGCTACCCCCGTAACCCCAAGAACTGGAACACCAAATAATCCGAAGATCACAATGGCATTACCTGCTGCATTAAACACGTTCATTACTAACGTCACATACAGCATATCACGCGTATACCCGTGACTTCTTAAAATTGACCCAGCCGTTAACAGAACCGCTTGAATAAAAACAAACCCACCAACAATCAAAATAACGGTCTGTCCCCACCCAATCAAATAATCTTCCACTTGCATCAAGTTTAAAAATTGAAATCTAAAAATGACATACACCGCACTGATGACTAGCCCAAACGCTAAATTAGACAAAATAGCGATCATCGAAACCCGCTTTGCGTCTTCCGGTTTCTTAGCTCCGATGTACTGAGAAATAATAACCGCAGCACCAACCGAAACAAACCCAAACATCGTCAAAGCCGTCCCGATAATTTGATTCGCAACCCCAACGCCAGCCACCGCTTCATCCGAATACTGACTTAGCATCCAAACATCCACGTTCCCAAGGAGCATTAGCAAGAGGATCTCTAGAAAAATGGGCCACGTCACTTTAAAGATGGAAAGCTTCTTTGGATCGACCAATTGTTCTTGTGTTTTTTCGCTCATGATTTGACCTCGTTTCCGCATAATTTTCAATCTACAATCAAACTATTATAACAGAAAAATTGGCAATTTATAGTGCCTGGGGCAAATTAAACTTGTTTTTCTTTCTTGTCTAGAAAAACCCGGTTATTTCATGGTATAATCAATTACAAGGAATAAGAAGGATCAAGGTGGTGTCAAAAATGGATCAGGCTAGTATAAGACGTGTTCAAGTGTTAGAAATGATCAAAGGAAGCGAAGTTGCTCTCAGTGCTTCTTTTATCGCAAAAGCATTAGGGGTTAGTCGGCAAGTAATCGTTGGTGACGTTGCCTTATTACGTGCAGAGGGCTATCAAATTATCGCAACAGCTCGCGGTTACCTATCAGAAATCGCTGAAAAAAATAATAACTATGTGCGTAAAATAGCTTGTCAACATACACCTGATCAGACCAAAAATGAGCTTTATTTATTAGTCGACCACGGTGTTCATGTGAAAGACGTGATCATTGAACACGAAGTTTACGGTGAATTAACCGGTTCACTCGGCTTAGCCTCTCGCAGGGACGTTGATTTATTTATGCAGCGTCTTGAGAAAGCGGGGATGGGATTATTGTCCGAACTAACCGGTGGTATTCATTTGCACACGATCAGCTGTAAGTCACAAGTGCATTTTGATGAAGTAATGTTGGTAATGAGCCAGGCGGGCTTTCTAGTGAATGAAAAATAATGAAAATTTTTCATTGACAAAAACTAACAAACCTCTTATAATTACATGTGTCATGACAGGTGTAATTAATAGGAGGTTTTATTTATGTTAGGTGTAAATTTAGTTTTTGCAGGTTTTGCTTTATCACTAAACGGTCTTAGCTATTTAATGACAGTTGATGATAAAGTCAAAGGAGTAGCAAACGTTTTAGTGGGCATTGTCATCGGAATTAATGCGATCTTTCAAACTGCACAAGCCGTCGATCATGTGACATTTGGTTTTGCCGCTGCGATGTGGTTATTTGCTTTGAATTATTTTGTTATTGCTGCACATATTTTCTTTGGCAGTACGAATTGGAAAGTGTTTGGGTTATACGGGTTATTTGCTGCGATTGTTTCATTGATTTTTATGACGGAAACCATCGTTCTCGGAGGTCCTTGGGAATTAATATTCATGTGGCTAATGTGGGCAGTGCTTTGGGCGCAAGGGTTTGTTTCCATTGTGTTAGAAAACGAAGTAATTAACAAATTAACTCCGCATGTCTTGATTTTAAATGGTGTGACGAGCACATTTATTCCGGGTATACTAATTTTATTAGATGTGATTCTTTAGGAGGTTTAAGATATGAAAGTATTAGTTGTGATTGATATGCAAAAAGATTTTATCGACGGTGCGCTTGGAACAAAAGAAGCGCAAGCGATACTGCCCAACGTTGTTAATAGGGTTGCGAATTCAAGAAATGAATTGATTTTATTTACTTATGATACGCATCAAGAAGATTACCTTGATACGCCAGAAGGCAAGAAATTACCGGTTATTCATTGTATTAAGGGGACAGAAGGCTGGGAAGTTGATGAGGGAATTATCACCGCTTGGAAGCATAATAAAGAGACGGTGAAATTAGCCAAAGATAGTGATCACATGTATAACAAACCGGTCTTTGGAAGTGTTGCATTAGTGGAAGACTTGGTTAAACGTGCTGATGAAATTTCTGAGATTGAATTGATCGGGGTTTGCACAGATATTTGCGTCATTTCAAACGCGTTACTATTGAAGAATCATTTACCCCATATCCCAATTTCTGTGACTGCTGCCCTTTGTGCAGGTGTAACGCCTGAAGGCCACGATGCCGCTTTGAAAGTGATGAGCATGTGTCAGGTAGATGTTGTTTAACGATCTGTGAATGGAGAAAGGAAAATTTTAAAATAAAAATTGTACGTTAGGTAAGCTACATTTACCACACGTACAATTTTTTAGTTTAAAACAATGAGGTGAACGGACCGATATTAAATACCTGGAACGCTACGGCTAACAAACCGACACCAATGGTGATGACACCAAGTACTTTCGCCCCTTTTGCCACGGAATAGCACCCTAGCAAAATGCCCACTGCACCTAGAATCAGTGAGTAATTGAAGAGCGCAAAAACCGTTGCAGCTAATCCAATAAATCCTAAGATCACGGCACCAGTTGTCGAATCACCTGAGGCATAAGTCTCGCGATCTAGGTTTAATAAATCGGCAGAGAATTCTTCGTCGTAAGTGAAGGGACTCCTTGGGTAAACGTTGTGTGAATCATACGGAGGCGGATACTCTTTCGCGTTCTCCACTGATTCGTGTTTTTGTTCGTTATCATGATTTTCGTTCATCATAATTAACTCCTTTACAAGATAAATTTTAAATCTTGCTTATTATCTGCAATTTTTTACTTGTTTATGCGTTCTTAAATACGAGTATTGTGATATAATGATAGGGAAGCAGAAAATGGGTTACAATAGAATGTGAGCGAGAGGGTGGTGAAAGTAAAGATGAAGAAATTCAAATTGATTCTCGGTGCCGGAGTGGTAGCATACGAAGTGTACGATCGGATTAAACGTAACAATGAAAAACGTGCTTTATCTGCTGCACAGGTTGAAATCGAATACTTGGAACAAGAGCTGGCAGCGGTGAAGCGAAATCTACATGAAAACACAGAACGCAGACGAAAATTTACGCGCTAAGATTGTCGATAAAATGCATAAAGAAGCCACTAAGTTCATGTCGAATTTAGTGGTTTTTTGCGTCCGCATTTATTTACTTAATGATAACGTTTTAACCGTCGCTATTATAAGCATTAAAGAAGTTTTCCACATAGAAAAAACTTAACAAATATGGTATAATTATAAGATTAGAACGGTAGGTGAGAGAAGTGATGGAAATCGTTAAAATTGACCGCGAATTTATTACCGTGGGACAACTTTTAAAGTTTGAAAATATCGTCGAAAGTGGGGGCATGGTGAAGCTGTTTCTTACCGATTATGAAGTTCTAGTAAACGGCCAACAAGATCAGCGCCGGGGTCGCAAATTGTACCCAGGTGATGTCGTACAAATTGAAGAAGTTGGCACGTTTGAAATTAAGGCCGAATCTTAAGGAGTGATGATTGTTTGTTTATAAAAAAGTTGTCACTTAAACAGTTTCGTAATTATGAAGCGGCCGAGCTTGAACTGACAAAACACACGAACATCATCATTGGAAACAACGCGCAAGGTAAGACCTCTTTGATCGAAGGGATTTATGCCCTTTCGACAACCAAATCGCATCGCACGTCAAAAGACACGCAAATGATTCGTTTTGATCAGGAATTCGCCAAGGTTGAAGCGGTGATACAAGTGCCTGATGACGACGATGTGGGGCTAAGCTTGTCGATTACGAAAAAAGGAAAGACCGCAAAATATAACGGTGTTTCCGCTTCACGACTTTCTGCTTACGTCGGAAAATTGAAGACCGTGTTTTTTGCACCGGAGGACTTAGAATTGATTAAAGGCTCTCCTGCTATTCGGCGAAAGTTTTTGAACATGGAAATCGGGCAAATTGATTCGCTTTATCTTCACCACTTAACTTCTTATGGAAAAGTGTTGAAACAACGAAACGAGCTTTTAAAGCATTATGTGGAATCCGGGTCGAGCCAAATGATGTTGGAAATTCTGACTGAACAGTTGATCCCGCATTTGCTGTATCTGGTGCAGAAGCGAAAGTGGTTTTTAGCCTCACTGGAAGCTCATGCAAAAAAGGTTCACACTTTTATCACAGATGCCAAAGAAGAAATTTCGTTTGATTATGTAAATTCGATGCGTATAGATGAAATGACCGAAGAGGCACTGCACACAAAGTTTGAGTCGTTGTATGCCACCGATAAACGAATGCGGACAACGACAGCGGGTGCGCATCGGGATGATTTTTTGATTTATCTTTCCGATACGAATGCCCATGATTTTGCCTCACAAGGCCAACAAAGGACCGCGATTTTGTCGATTAAGCTGGCTGAGATTGATTTGATTCAGGCAGAAACTGGCGATTACCCCGTGGTACTGTTAGACGACGTGTTATCAGAGCTAGATGCGTCTCGGCAGGAAAAGTTACTGGCAAGTACAAAGGGTAAAACACAAACATTTATAACGACAACCTCTGTATCGGGCATCTCAAAAGAGATCATTGATGCTGCAGATGTGTTTGTTATTGATAATGCAAAGATAGGTGATTATGATGAGTGAAAAAGTAGAACAAAACTATGACGGTAGTGACATTCAGGTCCTCGAAGGATTGGAGGCTGTTCGTAAACGTCCAGGTATGTACATTGGTGGAACGGATAAAGGTGCGCTACACCACTTAGTATGGGAAATCGTTGATAATTCAATTGATGAGGCTTTAGCTGGTCATTGTACGGAGATCAACGTTGCCATTACACCAGACAATGAAATCACAGTGTTGGATAACGGACGTGGCATCCCAGTTGATATTCATGAAAAGACTGGTTTGTCAACGGTTGAGACTGTCTTTACGGTTCTTCACGCCGGAGGGAAATTCGGTGGCGGTGGCTACAAAGTTTCCGGGGGTCTGCATGGGGTAGGGGCGTCTGTCGTCAATGCCTTGTCAACCTATCTTGAAGTAACGGTAAATCGAAACGGCAAGCAGTATTTCCAACGATTTGAACAAGGAGATGCGGTGAAAGAGCTGGAAGAAATTGGGACATCTGATGCTAACGGGACGTTTATCCGTTTTAAACCGGATCCGACCATCTTTGATGAAACAACGATTTACGAGTATGAGATTCTTCAGCGTCGCATTAGAGAACTGGCGTTTCTAAATAAAGGTTTACGCATTACAATTGAAGATGAGCGACCAGAGCAGCTTAGAAAAGATGAGTATTACGCCGAAGGTGGTATTTCCGAGTACGTGTCTTATTTGAATAAAAGCAAAGAAGTGCTACACGAAGAAGTCATTTTTGCTGAAGGTGAAATCGACGACGTACAAGTCGAAGTGGCCATGCAGTACAACACGGGCTTTGCTGAAGGAAAAGTCTACTCGTACGCGAATAACATTAACACAGGTGGCGGAGGAACGCACGATTCCGGATTTAGATCCGCTTTAACGAGGATCGTGAATAAATTTGCCAAAGACATGAACGTACTTAAAGGTGACGATACGTTAACGGGTGATGACATTCGCGAAGGGCTCATTGCCATCGTTTCCGCGAAGCACCCGGACCCCCAGTTTAAGGGTCAAACAAAAGATCAATTAGCTAATAGCGAGGTTCGTAAAATCACAGATAACATCTTTGCTGCCGCGTTTGAAAGATTTATGTTGGAACAACCCAAAGTCGCGAAAATCATCGTAGACAAGGCTCTTCTAGCCGCGCGTGCACGTGCTGCTGCCAAAAAGAGCCGCGAGTTAGTCCAAAGAAAATCCCCTTTAGAATCGTTGGGATTGAAAAGCAAGTTGGCCGATTGTCAATCAAAAGATCCGTCCATCTGTGAAGTCTACCTCGTCGAGGGTGATTCAGCCGGTGGTTCAGCGAAGCAAGGGCGAGACAATAAATTTCAAGCGATTCTGCCACTACGTGGTAAGGTGCTGAACGTAGAGAAAGCGCGTATTAACCAAGTGTATGCGAATAACGAGGTTAAAAGTATGATCCATGCGATTGGAACCGGTGTGGGTGACGATTTTGATTTAGATAAAGCACGTTACCATAAAATTGTCATCATGACCGATGCCGACGTGGACGGTGCACACATTCGTACGCTACTATTAACCTTCTTTTACCGCTATATGAAACCTTTGATTGAAAATGGCTATGTGTACATCGCCCAGCCGCCTCTGTTTAAGGTTACACAAGGAAAAAGAATCGAGTATATTTACAACGAGGCCGGCCTTGAGGATTACATGAAAACCTTAGCACCAACCCCACGTCCGAACATTCAGCGATATAAGGGCCTTGGAGAGATGAACGCCGATCAGTTATGGGAGACGACGATGGATCCTGAGGTGCGTACGTTATTGCAAGTGACACTTGATGATGCGATGGAAGCGGATGAGATTTTTGATATTTTAATGGGAGATCGCGTTGAGCCGCGCCGTGAGTTTATTGATGCGAACGCAACTTATGCAAATTTAGATGTTTAATAGTGGGGGAGGTAGGGATAAAGTTGGAGGTGGCACACATGTTTGATGAGAATACTAAGATGAGTGGTAGCTTGCTATTTGCTGATAGTGATGATAATGGGAAGCTATTGAGAATTAAGAAATACGCTGGGGAATTGATTGAATTTACTAAAGGCATGGACTTCGAGGCCTATCAAATGAATATGAAGGTTAACTACGCATGTACATTTGCTTTCCTTCAAATCGGAACACTTGCAAATAGGTTACAAAGTGAAATACAACAAAAAATTGGGATTCCATGGCGTGCTGTTTCGACGGCTCGAAACGCCTCGGTTAACGGGCATAGTGAATCTCATCAACGCATTATTTTTAGTGAAATTGAGAAATCAATTCCAATGCTAATTGTCAACTTAGAAGAATTGATAGAAGCAATCGGGTAATAGTTTTAGGTTTAAAAGGGAAGTGGAGTAATGAGTACAGATCAGATTAAACCACAGAGTTTAGTTAATGAAATGAAGCAATCATTTATTGATTATTCAATGAGTGTTATTGCAGCACGTGCATTACCGGATGTTCGCGATGGGTTGAAGCCTGTACATCGCCGAATTTTATATTCGATGAATGATTTAGGCATGCATAGTGATAAGCCGTATAAGAAATCGGCTCGTATTGTCGGGGATGTTATTGCCAAGTATCACCCACACGGTGATTCATCCGTTTACGATGCGATGGTTCGTATGGCACAGGATTTTAGTTATCGTGCACCACTAGTAGATGGTCATGGAAATTTTGGTTCAGTTGATGGTGACGGGGCTGCTGCGATGCGTTACACGGAAGCAAGAATGTCAAAACTTGCGATGGAAATGGTGAAAGACATCAATAAAGACACAGTGGATTTTGTGCCGAACTTTGATGAAGAAGAAACAGAGCCATCGGTTTTGCCTGCGAAGTTTCCTAATCTGTTAGTTAATGGTGCCACCGGTATTGCAGTAGGGATGGCAACCAATATCGCACCTCATAACTTAGGTGAGGTCATCGACGGTTGCGTGGCTTATATTGATAACCGCGACATTGATATTGCGGAATTGATGGCACACATCAAAGGTCCTGACTTGCCGACTGGCGCGACGATCCTAGGTACTAAAGGGATTAAAGAAGCGTATGAAACAGGTAAAGGTAAATTCATCATCCGTTCGCAAGCTGAAATTGTGGAAGACAGCAACGGGAAAGCTCGTATCATTGTAACTGAGATTCCCTATCAAGTAAACCGCGAAGTGTTGCAAGAGAAAATGGCAGAGCTAGTAAAGCAGAAACGCCTAGACGGGATCACTGATATTCGTAACGAATCTAACCGCGAAGGGACACGAATTGTTATTGAACTTCGTAAGGATGTTAACGCGGGTGTGATGTTGAATCAGTTGTTTAAGCAGACACAATTGCAAGTTTCATTTAGTATTAATATGCTTGCTTTAGTCGGACGAACGCCGCAAGTTCTAAACTTGAAGGAAATCTTATCTCATTACGTGGCGCATCAATTTGAAGTGGTAACGCGCAAAACAACATTCGATCTCAAAAGAGCAGAGGCTCGCGCACATATTTTAGAAGGGTATCGCATTGCGTTAGATAACATTGATCGTATCATTCAAATCATTCGTGGTTCACAAACGGATGAAATTGCTTTGAACGCCATGATGGAAGAATTCGGTTTGACGGAAATTCAAGGTAAAGCGATCCTTGATATGCAATTACGCCGCTTAACGGGACTGCAACGCGATCGAGTTGAAGCAGAGTACAACGAACTGTTGACGCTAATAGCTGATTTAAAAGACATCTTGGCCAATGAGGCACGTGTGTATGCGATCATTCGTGCAGACTTAATCGAAATCAAAGAAAAGCACGCAACACCAAGAAAAACTGAAATTACCATTAGTGGCGATTTTGATATCGAAGATGAGGATTTGATCCCTCGTGAGCAAGTCATTATCACCATTACCGATAAAGGGTATGTGAAACGTCAACCGACGAATACGTATCGTCAGCAAAATCGTGGCGGTCGCGGTATCCAAGCGATGGGTACCAATGACGATGATTTTGTAAGGCGCATTTTAACGACATCCACACACGATCACTTATTATACTTTACAAACGTTGGTAAGGTTTATGTGAAGAAGGCATATACGATTCCGGAAGCTTCGCGAACTGCAAAAGGACTTCCAATTGTCAACCTGATTGACTTGGGGCCAGAAGAAGTCATTAGTGCCGTGATCTCAGTATCCGAGTTTAAAGAGGATGAGTTCCTGTTCTTTGCAACAAAGTACGGTGTCGTAAAGCGGACAAGTTTATCTGAGTTTGCGCGTGTGAATCGTAACGGTAAAATTGCCTTGTCCATCCGTGATGAAGATGAGTTGTTGTCGGTCAGAAAAACAACCGGAAGCAGTGAGATTGTGATTGCGTCAAGCGGTGGTAATCTAGTTTGGTTTGATGAACAACAAATTCGCCAGATGGGACGCACGGCTGCGGGTGTTCGAGGTATTAGGCTAAGTGACGATGAAGTGGCGATCAGTATGGAATTAGTAGAGCCGGGGCAGAAGGTATTAGTTGTCTCTGAAAATGGCTTAGGAAAGCAAACGCCAATTGAAGATTATCGGAAAGCCGGCCGCGGAACTAAAGGGGTTAAAACCATTAATATGACTGAAAAAACAGGGGCTCTCATCGGGATGAAGACCGTGAACGGTGATGAAGACTTGTTGATCATCACAAATAATGGGATCATCATCAGAACTTCGGTTGACCAAATTTCCACTTCTGGGCGTTCAACGCAAGGGGTTAAAGTGATGAAAGTAGCGGAAGATCAGTCAATTACAAGTATTACACTAACTGAAAAGGAAAGCGATCTGGAAGAAGAACTGGATGAGCTGGCTAGTAGTGTTGCAGTAGAAGCACCTGCGATTTCAGAGGGTGGTGAAATTGAAAAGATAGAAAGCTTAGAGGAGGCTGAAGATGATGTCTAAACTTAAAAAAATAACAATGTTGCTCTTATTAGCAATAACTGTGTTTACGTTGACTGCCTGTGGGGGCAACGATGGAAGTGCAATTGAAGAAGAGTTAAGAGCAGAATTGGAAGGCACTTGGATGGTTTGGGTTAGCCTTGATGAATTGATCATGTTAAACTTCCCTGATAACTGGCGCAATGACGAGACGGCTTTGACTCACGACGTTGCCATTACAATGAGTCAGCCAGGCGATGATGGCCCAAGTATTAACTTTCTTTATATGAGGTTTTATACAGAAGAGGATCCTGTCATCGTGACGATATACGGCCATGATGTGCACGACAGAGAGGTCAATATTTTCGATGAGGAACCTCTAACGATCAGAGGCGATGTGTTACACCTTGGTGAGATGCGTTTCTATCGGGAAGATAGTGATGCTTTAAATGATCATATGATGGACATTGTTACCGGTGGGAATTAATGAGTTTATTTAAATAAAAAAAAATAAAGAAATTGAGGCTAATGTTCCACGTGGAACATTAGTTTTCTACAAAGGAGGAAGTTTTGTAATATGTTAGATTTAAGAAGAGTAGTAGACAACACAGAAGAGATCATTAAAGCTTTAGAGACTAGGGGCGGAGACTTTTCATACTTAAATGAAATTCCTCGTTTAGATAAAGAGCGTAAAGCATTGATTTTTGAAGTAGAGGCATTGAAATCTAAACGCAATGAATTCTCTAAAAAGATTGGCGAATATAAAAGAGAGAAGAAAGACACAACGGAATTAATGGCAGAAATCGATGGCGTTGGTGATAAAACAAAAGCGATTGATGATCAACTACGCGTCATTGATGAGAAAATTCGTGAACTGTTGCTAGGCGTTCCGAATGTTCCACGTGGAACAATTCCGGTTGGTAAAGATGAAGATGATAACGTAGAAATCAAAAAATGGGGCACTCCGCGCGATTTTCCTTTCGAAGCTAAACCGCATTGGGACTTAGTGACTGAGTTAGATATTATTGACTTTGAGCGTGCAGCAAAGATCACAGGTAGTCGTTTTGCTGTGTATAAAAAAGCTGGTGCGAGATTAGAGCGCGCATTAATTAGCTTCATGCTTGATCTGCATACTACTGAGCATGGTTATGACGAAATCATGCCACCTGTCATTGTAAACAGTAAGAGTATGACGGGAACAGGGAATTTACCTAAGTTTGGTGAGGATTTATTCAAGCTAGAAACTAGCGATTATTATTTGATTCCTACTGCTGAAGTTCCAGTGACTAATTTGCACGCAGAAGAAGCATTAGACGTGGAACAGTTACCAATTAACTATACGGCTTATAGCCCATGTTTTCGCTCGGAAGCTGGCTCAGCAGGGCGTGATACGCGTGGTATTATTAGACAGCATCAGTTTAACAAAGTTGAATTAGTTAAATTTGTAAAACCTGAAGATTCTGCAGCTGAGCATGAAAAGTTATTAGCAGATGCTGAGAAAGTATTGCAATTATTGGAATTGCCGTACCGTGTCATTGAATTATGTACGGGTGACGTCGGCTTCTCTTCAGCGAAAACTTATGACATTGAAGTTTGGTTACCATCTTATGGCGAGTACAAAGAGATTTCTTCTTGTAGTAATTTTGAAGACTTCCAAGCGCGTCGTGCAAACATTAAATTCCGCCGCGAGACAAAAGGAAAGCTGGAATTTGTTCACACATTAAACGGCTCAGGCTTAGCCATCGGGCGTACATTTGCTGCCATTATTGAAAACTTTCAGAATGAGGACGGTAGCATTACGATTCCAAAAGCATTACAAACGTATATGGGTGGCATTGAAGTGATTAAGTAAGAGGGGAAGGGGGGATTTTATATTTAGAAATTAGGTGTTTTAAGTGAAGGTTTGCCTCTTAACAAGTGGTAGTATTGGTAATGTTATTGTTATCGAACATGAATCAGAATCGATTTTGATTGATTGTGGTGTGACGTTTAAAAAGTTTGGTGAGCTAATCTCGCAGACTACTTTAAACATGGATAAGATTAAAAATGTTTTAGTGACCCATGAACATTCTGATCACATTAAAGGAGTGGGGGTTATTACACGTAAATTGGGCCTACAGGTGTGGAGCACACAAAAAACAGCTGATGCTATTTATGAAAAGGGCATATTAAAAGACACAGATCCTGAAGTGTATTACGTGGAAAAATACAAAGAACATGAAGTAGCGGGCTTTAAGGTGACACCTTTCCCGCTTTCTCATGATGCGAGTGACCCAGTCGGTTATGTGATAGAGCGAGAGGGGAAGAAGATCGTTGTATTGACGGATAGTGGGTATGTTTCTCGCGAAGTCATGGACACGGTTCGTGATGCAGACCTTTACGTGATAGAGATGAATCACAACGTTGAAATGTTACACATGTGTGAGCGCCCCTGGCCATTAAAACAAAGAATACTAGGGGATAATGGGCATTTGTCTAATGAGGATGGGGCTTATGTTTTCAGCAGAGTAATGAGCGATAAGACAAAACATGTTTTTCTTTCGCATATCAGTCAAGAGGCTAATCTACCAGAGCTAGCGATGATGACGATGAGAGACGAGTTAAAAGAACGTAACGTTGATATATCAAGATTGAACATTCATATGACTTATCCCATGAGACCGTCACACGTTGTGGAGATTTAGATGAAAAGTAGGTTTATAAAATGAAGAAAGTAATGTATAGTTGTGCCGAACATATTGAAGAGCTTTTAGAAGTTTTTTTAGATGAGTCAGAAGAAATGCCCGTGATGGAAGAATCGAATGATGCAACATTAGTGTGCAATCATTGTCAGCAGACAGCAAAGTATCAACTATTAGGGAGTGAAGTGAAAACGACATGGGAATAAAAGTGACGGTCATCTCAGTTGGTAAGATTAAAGATAAGTATTTGCAGCTAGGAATTGATGAATTCAAGAAAAGATTAAGTCGATTTTGTAGACTAGAAGTCATTGAGGTAAAGGACGAACCTATCCCTGAAAGAGCATCAGATAAGGAGCTTGAGATTGTGCGAGAAAAGGAAGGGCAGTTGATCTTGGGACGCTTATCTGAGGCTGCTTACGTGGTTGCGATGGATATTGATGGAAAGCACTTGACATCTTGTCAGTTAGCTGATAAAATGCAACATATAGCGACATATGAAAGCAGCCATCTTTTTTTTATTATCGGCGGTTCAGTTGGGCTTGCGGAATGCGTGAAAAAGCGCGCAGATATGAAGTTAAGCTTTTCAAAAATGACATTCCCGCATCAGCTATTTAAACTAATGCTTTTGGAACAAATATACCGGGCATTCAAAATTAATGCAAATGAATCTTATCATAAATAGATTCAATTTTTAATGTGGGAGGAATCCTTGTGGAGTATACAAAGTGGGTCAATGATAAAATAAGTGCGATGCGTGTGTATAAACCATTCGCTCATTTTTTTCGCGAAATTCATTATCATTTTTATGTGAGAGATAACGAATGGCACATTATCGCTAACAGTGAGAATGCTAAACATTCAGGTGATACCATTGATGGCGTTATGGCATTGATTAAGAAACAAGGTATTGTTTCTCTAAAGACGTCTACTGGCGACAAGCAAAGGCAACTTAGTTACGATAACGGGATGTTCAACTTTGACGATGCAGAATTAGCAGAGGAATTTGCGATTGAAAGTATTTTTGCTGATATCAAAAGCGAAGAAGTCTTTGTGATTTCTGAACACATTGATTTTGAAAGCTCAAAAACAAAAGTAATTAAACTACGTGCGAGTAATACACTTGGAGACAACCCCACGATTACATCTGAAGCGGATGATGCGTGGGAAGGGGTGCCGATGAAGCTAAAAGAAGAAATCATAAGCGTCATTTCATCGTTGTGCCTGTATACCCCTTTGATTGAGTCGTATCTAATCACGATCGCTATCAATGATTCCGAATTCAAGTTGCTCGATTTTGAAACAGATGTCCTAGGAAAGAAAAAGGAATCCTTGGATTTAAAGTTTAAAAAGGGGTTTGCCAAGGTGTTTTATCCCGATGGCTTTGATCCAGTTTTAGATTTGAATACCAGAGTCTTACCAAGATTTATTAAAGATTTAACCTCCAACAAAGAGACAGACTTAAAAGACAAGCTGTGGTCTTATAAGTACGGCTATTTATCTTTTCGATTAGCACAATACGAGTTGACGGAGGAAACACGACAGCATGTGATCTCTGACTTTGAGTATAAATGGTTACGTCACCTCAATAACAAATACCGTATTTGGTTAGAAGATAAGCTTACGATTAGATACATCTTATCTGATTTTAAAGAATGCTTGCCTGAGTATTACTACACGGTGGCTTTAAAGGAAGGCAAAAATAGAATCGTGAAGTTAGTTGATTGTCCGGATGGCCTTGGTACGAGTTATGAAGACATTTTCAAGTTGGTTGAAGAAAAAAAAATCCTTGCACTTAAGCCGGATGAGGGAACACACGGCATTGGCTTTTTTAAGTTTACTTATGAAAATCAGAAATACTATTTGAACGATAAAGAGGCATCTAAGGGTGAGGTGATCTTATTGCTTAACGATGTTAGGAATCAGTATGTGATCACGGAATTTATTGTGATGCACCCTGAGATTGCTGCTATTTATCAAGGATCAGTGAACACGGTCAGATTGACGGTCTTTAAGAAGGACGGTAAAAAGCCGCAAATTGGGAATGGATACATGCGTTTTGGTACGAGTAAAACGGGTGGTGTGGATAATGTGTCTGCGGGTGGGGTGAGTGCTGATTTAGACGTGGAAAGCGGCTATTTTTATAATCCGGTAATGATGCAAAATCGCTCGAAGTTGATTCCGACTTTACATCATCCTGATACGGGGGCAAAGATGGAAGGGTATTTACCTAACTGGGAAAAAGTGAAAGATCAAATATTGAAGATTGCTGAGGCGATTCCAGAGCTTGAGTACTTTGGTTTTGATATTGCGATTACACCAGATGGGATTAAGTTTCCAGAGATTAACCGCTACCCTGATTTTCCAAAGATTAATAAACTAACGCCTGTGACGATGGATTACTTGTTGCACAAATTGCATCACAAGAAGAAAAAGCATGGGTATATGGATGCAATTGGCAAACGGAGTATTATTAAATTACCGAAGCGATAGAAATTTGATCAGGAGCGTAGTTAACATGAGAGAGCTAGCAATTTCGATTTATTTAATGGGATTTAAGGCATTGTTTACGATTTTTAAACTTTTCCCACTTAAAAAGAAGGTTACTTTTTTGATCTCTTTTTCTGATAATCCCCTGTACATTTATGAAGCATTGAAAAAGAAAGCTAGTAATCGTGACGTTGTTTTCCTTTGTCAGCAACGTTGCTTTGAGACGTTTAAAGCTACGGGAGAATCTACGTATTTAGTGGAAAGTAAAAATTTGCTTCATTCGATCATCGGCATCTACCATCTTGCCACCTCTAAACAGATTGTTGTTGATAATTATTACGGCTTTTTAGCAGTAACAAAGTTCAAAGAAGGGGTTACGTGTACACAGATTTGGCACGCAGCGGGCGCGATAAAACAGTTTGGGGCAGAAGATCCCACAAATGTTCACCGTACATCAGAGGCAATTAGCAGGTTTAAGGCAGTCTATGATCGCTTTGATCAGATTGTGATTGGCTCTGATTTTATGGGAGAGATATTTAAGCAAGCATTTTTAAAAGAAGACGATGCACTGATGAAAATTGGTGTTCCGCGCACGGATTTCTTTTTTAATGAAGCGTTGCACGCACAGATTAAAGATGCCTTTTATCAGGAGAAGCCTGAGCTTAAAGGCAAAAAGATTATTTTGTATGCACCTACTTTTCGAAAAGAAGATACCTCAGGCAGCATCCCGTTGGACTTTCAAAAATTGTACGCATCTTTTAAGGAAGATTATGTGTTATTTATTCGGATGCACCCATCCATTGAGCTGAAAATGGCTGTTACTACTGAGTATCATGATTTTATTTTTGATTATAGTCAGCATCCGAGCATTAATGACTTGCTGGTTATGACAGATGTGTTGATCACGGATTATTCTTCGATTCCGATGGAGTTTTCAATACTTCAACGTCAGATGATATTTTTTGCTTATGATTTAGAAGCGTACAAAAAAAGCAATGGGCTTTGGGAAGTGTACGAAACTTCAGTTCCAGGTCTCATTGCTAAAAATACAGATGAAATCATTAATGCGGTGTTGCACGGTGGTGTCGATAGGCAAGAGATTGCTGCGTATAGCGACAAATGGGTAAAGTATTGCGATGGAAATGCGAGTATGAGATTTGTAGAAGAGGTATTAACTGTTAACTGAGTGGTGACTTAGTTAGCAGTTTTTTATTCGTCAACAACGATGTCGCGTGTGAAGTTTTCAAAGAATAGCGAGCGTTGTTGCAGTTCATGGTTTAAAGCTTCAAGCCCAAATTGGCTAGCTAGTGTTTCTTGATCAGTGAATAAATCAACGCCTAATCCAAGCCTGCCACCTTCAATATAAACCCCAAGGCTAGACAGCGTAGTAGGAAACATGTCGAGTGTTGACCAAGCACGTTCGTGTGTAACAAGAGGTTCTTGTGGCGCATTGATAATGACGTTAAAAACGGCTCGATCAGCAGAAGCTGGTGATAAGTCAACACCAGTATGCAAGGCGGCATAGTCCCAGAAAGTGCTGCCCATCGTCTGCATCGTTAAGTGATCAGCAGTAATGACAATCGTAGTGTTCTCATACCAGGGTTGAGCTTGAATCCAGCGTACGAATTCATAGATTTGCCAGCTAGAACAAGCGAGGACATTTGCTTTCTGCTCAGTAAACTGATTGAACGGCTCACAAATTTCAGAGACAAACCCATCTTCAAAATGAGTGTCTACGGTCAACATTGTAAAGTTAAAAGGTTGATCGCCTTCACCAAGTTCAACTAACATATCTTGTGCGAATTCGAATAAAAGTTCATCTTCAAAGCCCCACCAGACAAAATAATCGGGTGGTATTCGTCCTAAATCTCTGGCAGTGTGAAGGTCCCAAATTTCATAATTACCGTGCTGCGTAAAATAATTCCGCCTTCCACCAAAGGTAGCATCCGATCCGATCATCAACACTTGTCGATAACCTTGTTCTTCTAATATACCACCAAGTGTCACAATCTGTGGCATAAAGACTTCTTGCTGATCCATCGCATTCACATTAATTGGAATAATCAAGGGTAGACCACTTGTTTGAGCAAACATACCGCCCATTGTCCAAGTTGTCCCAAAGGTGGAGAAGCCTCCGCCAAGTAAATCAGTGCCAGAGAAACTCACGTATTGATGAGCAAGCTGTGTTAATTCCGGAATTAAATTAGTCTGAAAGGCACCGCCGTCTTCAACTGCCATAAACGTTGTTTCTACGGATTCTAGATAAATGTGAATTAAGTTTCTAGGTTCATTTGGAAAAGTGATTGCTACAGATCGTGGATCAACGTAATGATCTACGATAAAAGTAGAGGCTTCACGCTGGCTGTCTAAGAAGGTATCAATTTCTAGTGCAAACCAGACGTAGTTAAACGTTCCAATTATGGCTAAGATCAAAATGGCAAATAAAGAAGCCAAGATGCTCTTTTTATTTATACTGTCATCCTTGAGGGTCTTTATTAGTACGAGGATCCCCAAAACCAATGTTATTAAAACAAACGGTAGAACTTGCCACACAAAACTCCAGATGAAGACGGGGTCCGTGCCACCAAGTGGGACGATAATATGAAATAAAATTTGATTGAAATCAAGCGCATCCCATGTATTCATTAGCCAAATAGTGGCAGTTAATAATAAAACAGTTGCGCTAATTCCAAGAATCAAAAGGCTCATAGCGCCGATATAAATTTTTCTGGTGTTTTTCAATTTACTCACTTCCTGGCAAAAATATTTCTAAGTGATGGTGCAGGTTGGCAAACTCTGCTGGAACAGTACCACCATACTCACCATCTAGGTTAATGGGCATTCCCATAGGCGCATTTACTTTGATACGTTTTGCGTGCACATAATGAATAAGTGGATGTTCCAGATGTTTGCCAGTGACAATTTTTCTTGCGACATCAACCAGCTCTGGGATACTGCCTTTTTTAACGATGATTAAATCAAATTTTCCATCATGTGCTGATGCAATAGGAGCAAATCTTTCAAAGCCGCCAACCGAATTTGTATTAGATATGAGGAATACCATAATTTCTCCGCTAAAAACGTGTTCATCATACTGGATTTCAGCATAGACCGGTTGGAAGGTAGGCAACTTCTCTAATCCTTTTATTATATAAGCCAACTCTCCTACGACTGCCTTTAACTTAGTCGGAGCTGTGTACGAGACTTCAGTCAAAACACCACCTGCTGCAATATTAATGAAAAACTTATTACCTACGCGCCCAACGTCCACACGATGAACACGATTTCTTAAAATAATATCAACAGCATCTAACATGTCCTCACCGATACCCATTGCACGAGCAAAATCGTTTGTGGTTCCAGCAGGTATAATGCCTAATTTAGGTGGGATAGGGCTTTGAGAAATACCGTGTACAACCGCATTAATGGTACCATCACCGCCCACGGCCACAACAATCTCAAAGCCTCGCTTACTAGCGAGTTTCGCAGCACGAATAGCATCCTCATGTGAGGAGGTGGCATGACACGAAGTTTCATAGCCGTGCGCTTCTAATTTTTTTAAGACTTCAGGTAAAAGCTTTTCAAATTGCGCCTTTCCGGAAACCGGGTTATATATAATACGAGCCCGCATCATTTTTCTAACCTCCCATAATTAAGTTGTGGTATAATTTGAAACCCTCCCCAGGGTTAGGGCATACAACGATTTAACTATTATGGACTATCATCATAGCATAATTAACCGAGACGATCAATAGATGAGTTCAAAAACTCAATGAATTCAGTAAAGCTCCAACTAAGAAGCCCTGTCAAAAGAGGCAGCTTGTCTCATAACAGGGTAAGATACCTCTTTTACAAGATAAAATAAAACCTGTTTATAAAAAATCTTATGATTTTTATAAACAGGTCTTTACTAATTAAGTAACGCTACCCCATAAAATCTCCGTTATAGCTAACTAACATGACACTCGTGACCCCTTCTATGTCATTCAATTTATCAATAAACGCAGTATTATCAGCTTTTAATCGAATCTCAAAGTTTAGTTCAATGCTTTCTGAAGACACTGTTTTACTTTTTATGACCATTTTACTAACAGCTTGATTGAGCTGAGAACGAACGGCTTCTTCTATTTGAGAGTTGCTTCCGATCACCATTAAAATATAAGGGTTAGTAAACGAAGGGCGGTTTGAGAAGATCGATAGCATGATTCCCATGATGGCTGACCCAAAGACCACAAGCGTGATAAACCCAGCTGCTAATATAATACCGGCAGTGATTCCCCAAAATAAGAAAACAATGTCCATCGGATCTTTGACTGCCGTTCGGAAGCGAACAATCGAAAGCGCTCCAACCATTCCTAAGCTTAGCACAACATTGCTGGTGACTGCTAAAATGACCATGGTAGAAATCATTGTTAACGCAACAATGGAAACACCGAAGCTAGTCGAGTACATCACGCCACTATAAGTACGCGAGTAAATCCAAAAAATGAAAATACCGATGGTAAATGCTAAAAGTAGTGCAACGGCTATTCCCATAAAAGAAAGTGATGCCATACCAGCAATTAGTGAATCTAATCCAATTAATTCTTCAAAACTCATGATAATTCTCCTCAAAATTTTCTAGTAAGCTAACCCCAGCCCCAGCCCAGTACTAATTAGTCATATTTACGACAAATAGCATATTTGGAAAAAGCCGTTTGCTGCCTGCCGATCACTCGTACAGCATGTTTAACAATCTCAGGTAAAAACGCATCAAATTTAACTTCTAACAAAGCATAGGATTCAAACGTTTGGATCGTCGCTTGCTTAGGGTTCAAAAAATCAATGCTCATTAATCCTGTTCTAAGTCCACGGTCCAATGTTAATCGCACATTGCCAGGAACATAAACGAAGGGTTCACGGATATAGTCAACAATTGTTTTTGGCTTTAAGAGCTCTGATTTCATTTTATTATAAAGCTCTAAAATCAAACGATGCTCACTATTTTGCATCCATTCCAAATTGCCTTGTATTAAAAGTTCAACTTGTTCTTTCGAAACTGGCGCGCTTTGTTTAAGAGAAAGGCCATTTTCTTTTGTCTTTTTCTCTAAGCGAATCAGCGAAGTGTTAAGATTGTACATTCGTAATCGGAATTTTTCTCGTCGATTAACACCATCAATTTTTTCCCTCAAAGCCTTATCGTCTGGTGTATCAAAATACAAACTGCGAATGTGGTATTCACCTTTCTCTTTTGCATGCTTGTCTTTGGTGAATAGCGTAGATAAACGGTGTTTCATAATCAAATAATCACCCTCGTTTATCATATACTTCAGTTCATGACGCTTCATATTAATCTCCTCTTCAACTGTCCTATTATACTATTTTTCACAAAAATTGTCAATTATCGACAAGGTGAAAAACATGTTAAAAGGTTGTCTCAATTAACAACCCCTCAAACTTGTGTACGATTTAAATAGAAAACTTTTCAATGATGATATTGGTAATGTATGCACTGGTATTACCGTCTCCATAAGGATTGGATGCTTGGGACATGCTACGGTACTCATCAGGATCGGTTAATAATTTCTTAGTCATGCTATAAATCGTATCTTCCGTGACACCAGCTAATTTTAAAGTGCCTGCTTCGATGCCTTCAGGCCTTTCGGTTGTATCTCTTAAGACTAGCACGGGCTTTCCGAGTGATGGTGCTTCTTCTTGAATACCCCCGCTATCCGTCATAATGATGTGCGATTGATTTAAAAAATTATGAAAATCTAAAACTTCTAACGGTTCAATGATCTTCACTCTAGGGTTACCTTTGAAAATCTCATCCGCCGTCTCCCTTACTACCGGATTCATATGGATGGGATAAACAACTTGGACATCAGCAAATTCTTCAACAATTCGATTGATGGCAGAAAACATACTACGCATGTTCTCACCAAGATTTTCTCTTCGATGAGCCGTCAATAAGATCATTCTATCCGTACCAATTTGTTCAATCACCTCATGCGTGTAATCTTTTCGCACGGTTGTTTTAAGCGCATCTATGGCAGTATTCCCAGTTACATAAATATGCGCTTCTGGAACTGCTTCTTTAAGCAAGTTATGCTTTGAGGTTTCAGTTGGAGAAAAATGAAGATCAGCAACAACACCCGTTATTTTGCGATTCACTTCCTCAGGAAAGGGTGAGTATTTATCGTAAGTGCGCAACCCAGCCTCAACGTGTCCGATCGCTACTTGATTATAAAAAGCAGCCAAACTACCAGATAACGTAGTGGTCGTATCCCCATGTACTAAAACGATGTCAGGCTTTACTTCTTTGATGACACCGTCCAAACTTTGCAGGGCTTTTGTCGTAATATCAACCAGCGTTTGCCCATGCTCCATCAGATCTAAATCATAATCAGGGGTAATCTTAAACGCCTCGAGCACTTGATCCAACATTTGTCGGTGCTGAGCGGTTACACACACAATGCTTTCGATTTCTTCTCTGGTTTCTAATTCTTTGACTAACGGCGCCATCTTAATGGCTTCTGGCCGTGTTCCAAATACCGTCATTACTTTTATCTTCATCATCGTTTTTCTCCTTGCCTGTTTAAAACCTGTTTTATTGACAACCGCCTAGATAATCTTTTCGTTTATTAAAAAGTCAACGATTCTCTTTGTGTTCTTTCGATCGTAGAAATGATTGATTTTTCTATATTTTCCCACGTATTCCTCTTCAAGTTGATAATCACGCTCAATCGCTTTTTTTACTAGCGCAATAAGCGCATCTTTTGAATAGGCGACTGGCCCTGGTGCATTATCATCGTTCACCGGTGGAATTGCCTTATAATTCTCAATCAGATAGTCTTTATCCTCCCAATAGAAAATCGGATAGGCACCACGGAAAATAGCATCGTAAATGGCAGATGAATAATCGGTGATAAATATTTTTGCTTCTTTTAATGCTTCTGAGGGGTTGGTATGAATGTACTGACGATAGTTAGGAAATTTCTCGCTGAAATAGTTGGCAAATTTATTGTGCGGCACAATGAGCAATCGATCCAATAAGTTGTTCGCTTCGAATAAATGAATCATTTGCAACAAGTCTTTGTAATAACTGGTCTTTTCAATCTCATCGTTATACACAAGGTGCTCTTCCCAATAGCGGTACGTTGGCATGTACGCTATTTTGTCAGCAGATGGCGAGAGTCTTGCGTGATCAAAAGTAGCCAGTCCAGTTAAAAGCAAATCACTTTCCTCATAACCCACTTTATAAAATTGTTCGGCTTCTAAGTGAGAGCTAATAACAGATTTTTGCACGTTACACAAGAGATGTTTTTTATGGAACCCTTTTGCCATTGGGTTATCAATTGGTTTAGCAAACATAATGCCGTGTTGCAAAAAGATAAGCGGTGTTTTCACAATTTTTCGTCTTAACCTTGGAATGAAGAGTCGATCGCCGACGATGTGATTAGAAAGTTCACTAGAAATGAAATGATCAGCCCTTAGGACACTGTAAAAATGTTTGAAACTGTACTTAGCAATAAGGTTGCTTTTGTATTTTTGCTTTAAGTCTGAGAAGAAAGGACTCGTCTTGTTCAAAACAAACCAATTAATCGAGTTTAAGTTCTCTTCTAGCATGACTTTTTCAAATACTCTGATGGCAGATTCATCTGCTTTATTAGTAAACTTTTCAAAGTAGACGTTCATCTTCTTTTTATTTGGGAGAAGGCGTACGCAAAGACTTGCTAAGAAGATACGAATTTTATTAGCCAAGCTATACTCTTGAGAATAGTGGACGTTAGTAACACTAGCGCCACCGTCGATGTTTTCTCTTAATATCATCACTTTGTTTTTGTATTTCTTAAGCGCAAAAACTGTCAGCAGTTTTTTTTCTCTTTTCATAAAAAGCGGATAGGCGCTGTTTTCCTCATCTCCAAAAGTTAAACTCCGATTCATCTCCGAGGACTTCATTAAATCGGGAACACTAATACTAGCAAAGCCCCACGATTTAAACTTACCCAGGATATTGAACCGTTTAAACTTCCCAATAGATGCTTCAGTGTCCCTGATATAAAGATGATCGTAAGAAGCAAACTCACTATTTTCAACGTTCAAGTATTTTCCAAAAATAATCAGTTTATTAAATAGGAACAAAGCATTTAGTTTAACCCTTAAATGATACACTTCATGAAGATCATGAGAGAAGTAGATCGTATTTCTTCTGACAAATAAATAAAACTTCCTCCGGTTGATCCTAATCAGGACTTTATCGTGAGGGGTAAGTAAACCATCATTATTTCCAAGCTTTATGAGGGAAGATTTTTTTCTGAAAGGCAAAATGAAGCTTCTCTGGCCAATAGTGATTAGAATGCGCCCTCGATCCAAAAATTCGTAGTCAAGGATACGATCATCAAGCTCTGCAACAAAAGTTTTAGAAATATTGATTCTTTTCGTTTCTGGATAGTAAGTCAAAAATAAACTGACATCGTTGTAGTGGATGCATGATAAAATTTCCTTTTCATGCACATCTGCTATAGGTGCTACATCATCAATCCAGCGATTTATGGTATTAGTAGATAAACAATCATCGATCTCAATGAAAATTTCTTCTTTTTCGAAATTTAGATAAGAGATGTCAAAGGTAGCCTTTCCTGTTTGAATGATTTTTATATTAGGATGATTATTTCTAATCTTTAAATGCTCATCATTGAAGACAAGTTGACTATTTTCGTTTTCCTTACTCATAATCCATTGTACTCCTCTCTTACCTAATGGTTAATCAGCTTCATGATCTCATTCATCAAACGTTTATTTGAATTTGTATCATTGAATAAAAATAAGCTTTTCAATTTTAATGCATGTTTAAGTTTAATTTTGCGGTTACTTTTAATGAATTTGTGCACTTCATGAATAACCTCATCTTGAGTGTGAACGATATCGCCAGGAAGAAATTTCTCAAAATCATCCTCTCGGCCTTCTTGTAACGCACTATCAAACTGATAGTAAATGATGCGTTTCTTAGTAACGGCAAAATCCAATCCAACACTTGAGTAATCGGTTATTAATAGATCGCTTTCTTTGAGTAAAGTTTGGATGTTATGGCGATCATCGAGGATTTCGATGTCATTAGAAGAAAAATATTTTGTATAGACTTGAAAGTTCGAGTGCAGAAAAAGTCGAACCTTTAGCGAATGATCTTTGATTAGTTTTGAGAACTCTGATGACGTTATCAGTTCTCGGTATTTTTGATAAAAATCACTTGAAACGAATTCTTCTTCGGTTGTGATCTCACGTCGCCAAGTAGGCATGATTAAGATATGCGTCTTTTCATTTCTGCTTTTTTTCTTTTGTCTCATTAAGTTATCGAAGCGTGGTAAGCCGGTTAGTAATACTTGATTATTTGAGTAGCCAAACTCATCAATGACTAATTGTTTCTCTCGCTCTGAGCTGACAATAAAATAATCGGTTTTAAAAGAATGCGCGTCCTTCCCATAAATGTTGCTTAAATTTCGTACGCCTAGAATGCCATGTTGTAAGAAAACGCGCTTAGCACGAATTTTTCGATAGATACTTTTTGAAATGAAGGGATACAAATGGTAATCGGCATGAGCATGTGCGAGAATATCGGCCTGTAATAGCTTCTCGATATGCTTCGGGGATTTAATGATTAAAATCTTATCTTTATAATCAGCTAGATTAGCTAAATCATCGGAATGTTCACTGATCACATAGTAGCAATCAATCTCAGCATAATGGAAATCGTTTACATATTTAAAGAAATGGAAGCCATTGTCTTGAGCTTTCATGGGATATTCGCTAACAATGAAAATCTTTTTATCGTTTTTAGGTCTAGCTTCGGGGTTAAAATTGATGTAGGCTTCGTATGTTTGTTGGGATAGGGTAGTTGCAGACATAAATGCAAAATGAGACTGTGAATATCTAGGGAAAAAGCCATTAATTTCACCCTGTGTGTTTTTAACCCAAATTTCTTCATCAACATCCATTTCATCATCTAGTGGATGAACGATCCCGATACTTTTTGCTTTGATTGGCGATTCCATGTACTCAATTCTAATCTGTATGACAAGCCTATCAGTTTTCATGGTGTTATCATCACTTGCAATAAGTGAGTTTAGGGCTTTGAAATCTACGACGGCTTGCACCGTTTGCCGGTATTCATTTTGCTGCTTTTCGCATGAGATTATTGTGCCAAGGGTTACAATTTCTTCTCCGTTTTTTCGATTTTTTATCACAAACTCTACTTTTTCTGCTTTTAGAAACTCAGTAGTCAACTCAATCTCTATGTGCAGTCCCTCTTTTTTTCTCAATATCTTTAAGCGATTACATCGGTAATAAGCGATGGGAGCGGGTAAGAAGTTTACTCGGCATGTAAATCGTTTTTGAGCATCCATATAAAACACATAGTGCTGTCCATCAAAATCAATGGTCATGTTACTATCAGCAAAAAAGAGTGTGTCATCTCCTATTGCTATTCGTTTATTTTTATCTTCCGGCGTGGAAGCGGGATAACTAAATATTATTCTGTCAGATTGATTACTAGCTAACAAATATTTAAGCTCATTCAATGGGATTGTAACCGTACCCTTGGTGTTTTTGAACGTTCTTTCATTTTTACCGCTACCTGCTATTACCGGTTCTAGATGAGAAACATTTAAGATTAAAGTGTCATTTTCAATTTTAACTCGAAAAAAACTGCTCATGCTAACAACTCCTCCATCAATTTTTAATATCAGTTAACTCAATAATTTTTTTATTTCTTTTTCAATCATCATGGGAATGCTTCCTTGTAGATCATAGGGGATGGGCTCAAATTCTTTCAGTTGATGAAACACATCCATAATAGCATCCCCATCTTCGAAGACGAGCAAATAACCGAGCTTTTTAAGTTTATTAGCTAACTGGGTTTGATGATTGTCTACGTGTTCGTTATATTTTTGCAATCTTGGAAAGACTACGGTTTTTTTACCAGCTTTAATTGCTTGAAACATCGATCCGGCACCAGCATGAGTGACAATATAATCCGCCTGTTCGTATAATTTTTGAAGTTCGGCAGAACTAATGAAATCAAAAATTTTCATTTTATTACTATGATACTTACTATGTCCAGTTTGGATAATGATTTCATGTTCATCAGCTAGCTTTTCAACTTCTTTGATCATACGAGAAAAATTTTGTTTCTGTGTGCCGCATAAGACTAATATCAAAACAAAACACCTCCATAAATGGCATCCGGATAAACCTCAAGCAATTCTTTCCATTGAACATAGAATTCAGAAGCAATTTTATACATGATTTTCCCCGTAATAGTAGGTTTATCAACGACGGCGATGGTTTCAATATAAATAACCTTGCGCCTGAATAACCAACCTAGTAGACAAAGCGGGATGGTTGAATGGACACCCGTTGAAATAATCACTTTCGGTCGATATTGCATGAAATAACAAAGTGAAAGGAAACAGACATATAGGAACTTAAAAACATAAATCGGCCCCTCATTTCTCGAACTATAGGGCACATATTTAGTTGGATAATTTGTATTCAACGATATCTTTGTTTTCTCAGTGACGATGACACCTTGATATTTATTTATCAGTGTCTCTAACTGAAGGAGCTCACTGTAATGCCCGCCAGCGCTAGCACAAAATAAAATTTTTCCACTTTTCATCCTTTTCACTCCCTAGTCACGATTCACTCCCCAGTGACTTTCCAAGAATTCATACCTGACACGTGCAAAGCTTATGATATCAGTGACGTTAGTCATTGGATCTGGCCACAGAGTTCGATTCATATAGGCACTTGCTGCAATGCGATCCATTGAAGTTTGCATAGGTTCTATCGCATACGTTTGTGTATCGGTATCGTATCCAATTAGAACACGAACTAGTGGTGCAAATTCTGTTTGCCACAAATTAACGACTTCTTCTTGGAACGATTCATGCCTATTTAGAGCAGTTAGAAGATGTGGAACATCATCACCAGCTGCTGACCGACCTCCATTTGCAAAAAATGCATCGGGAATGGCCGTGTCTTCTCTATTAGGGCTAGCACCAAAGGTATTATCAAAGTCCCAAGGGGGAGCAGCGTATATAACGCCCCTTCCTGTGTGGCTTGATTCTTTAATCATAAAGAAACTTGTTCTTCCTGCATCAAAGTCAATTACAAATTCGAGTAGAATATACATTCTAGCAAAGCTTTCTACGTCCATGTAATAAGAAAAATGGTTTCCGTAGCTGTTATACCCTGTCTCAGAATAGACAGCGTCCTCTAGTCGTTGAAAAAAGGTACTTATGTATTCAATTTGTGCTCGCGTCGCGTACTCAGGAGAGGCTAAAACTACTGGTGTACCAAGATCTGTTACAAATCCACTAGGATTATTTAAGTAGCGACCCTGAAGTTGCAATTCGATAAGAAAATCACCAGTAATATCCCTTGGATTATTCGGGATGTCAAAGTATCTAAAAGTACTAGGTTCTGGATAATGAATACCCATGTGAGGGTAAGATGATAAAGGATTATTATTGACTGTTTCAGTTGCCGCTCCCATGTCATTGATATGGACCGCGTGATTGAGATTCCTTCTTTCAACTAGGTCATAGGTTCCTTGAAATTCATTGTTTATGAAAAGATCCACGGATAACAATTGACTAGTGTGTGGAATGTTGACTTCTCTTGCTAAGTTTAAAGACACCTGATTTCTAATAAGCGTATTGTCTAGGTAATTTGCAAGCAATGTCCAATGGCGTCCTTCTCCCAAACCAAAAAGAGGTAAGCTTGTACCAGACGCAAGTCTAAAATTGTATGGCCTTTTGGGTCTAGTCCACGTCCAATTACCACGTCCGTTCATGTCACCACGCCCAAAATGCTCTAAGTTGCCATCGCTGTCGATAAATAAAAAGGTAGTTTCTTCTCTGTGAGATTGTTCAGCGTGTATGTCTTCAAGGCTACCGGAATCCGTATTAATGAAAATAGTTGGGATATCTGATCCAACTAATGGAATGACTGTGAAAGAAACATTATTCATCGAAAATTGCAATTCTTGACCATGGTATAAAGGGTCAATGGGACAACCGTGGTATAGCTGTTCCTCGCCCAATGTAGCGGTTGCATTTGCATGTACAAAATATGGAATAATGTCATTCTCTGCTGCCCAATGAGGTAGGAATAAGTAGTGAACGCCCTCTACGTATTGCAAGCTAATTGCATTTACTAGATTTCCTTGTTCATCGTATAACTCATCGAAGTCGCCAACTATGAAAGAAAGCGGGATATCACTGATATCTAAAATCTCAAAGTCATTGATCCCGTGCTCAGGAATTTCACATGCAAGAGGTTCACCTATTGCCATGCAAGCTATTAATCCATTTGATAAAATGATTAAAGCTATCAGCGAAAACAGCCTTTTCGTCTTCTTCATTTCTACTTACCTACCTTTTAATCTTTACTTAACAGCGCTTCAAATTCCACTTTCGATTGCACTTTTGGAATTGAAAAATCAAAAGCATTACTGCGATGTGCGTTTAAATATTTTTGCATGCCTTCTGCAAGTTCTTCTGTTGCTCCATTGACAATAATAGCTTCATTATTCTGCAAATAACCGATGGTTTCTTTTAAGTCTACCGTAACAACGGAAATACCCACAGCTAATGCCTCGTAAACAACCAATCCTAAGCCTTCGTAATACGATGATAACACAAAACAATCACACTTAGCAAGTAACGCATAGGGGTTGCTCATTCTGCCAAGGATATAAATCCCGTTGCTAGCTGAACTATTTGCCACCGTTGCTAATGTTTGATCGCGTAAAGGGCCATGTGGAGCAATAATGACAAGCCTAACACGGCTATCTTTTTGATAAACCATTTCAAAAGCTTCAATTAACCGATCGTGCCCTTTTTGATAATCAAAGCGTCCAATATTGATAAAAATAGAAATACTTTCATTGTCTAAATCTGAAATCAAACGACTTTTGTCACCAAATTCCATTTCAACTGCTACCAAGGTAGATAACAAATCTGCACTTCCCAATTCTCGTGTTCGTTCTTCGCCTAAAAAATTGTTCATGACATACAGTTTGTCACGAATAAAAGGAAGTTCTTTGATTAATGCTGTTTTCAAGTTTTCATGAACAACAGCCACTTTACTGACTCTTTCATAGGTAGAGAATGTAATTTTTTTACTAAAATTCTTTTTTGCTTCATACTCGGCAAACATATCAGTATGCACATACATCACAGTGTTAACTTCAGATGGGGCATGTTTTACAAGCTCAGAATATCTATTTCCAAAGCCAGTGAAATGAATAATATGATCAATTTTCAAGTTTCCAGTAATTCGTCTATAATCGTTTTTGACAACCTCAGCAACTTTCTTTCTAACCCACTTGGAATCAAACCATTCAAATTTCATATAGGCCAAGTATAAAAAACGATCAAACACACCAGCAGTGACTTGTTCAGGAAACGGATAGAAGGTAATACTTTGAGGCAAATTTCTAATCCTGAACTCATACTCTTTTTTTAATTGCTTCTCTCCTAGTAATACCACGTAATTGCGCTTATCCAAATCAATGTTATTAAAAGTATTTAATAGGGCTGTTGTAACACCATTATCCCAAAAGCCTCCTCCTAAAACAAGTGCCGTTTCTTTGTTATTAGATAGTTTAATCTCTTTAATTAATGCATCGAGCTTGTTTTGGAAAATATAAGGACTAATAACTTTTGCACCGGAGTGGTTGGAAAACGGACAGACGGCGACATCCCCTTGGTAAATGTTGCGCAAGCTATATTTATCAGCTAACTGATAGGCATGAGCTTCACTATCAACAATGATTTTATCCATCTGATAGAAATTACGTTGAAGATTTGCAACATCAGTGAGGTTACTTTTATTATCCTGAGGAATCATTGAACTTTCACAAGACAAGTGAATGCACTTCTGATGGTTTCTTTTGATAAAGAAAGGATCTAAAGCTGAATTGGTTAATATGTATTCGGCAGTAGCTAAAAGTTTTAAATATTTGATGGCGTTGCTACTGACCGTATTAAACTTAGCTGAACCAGTGTCGTGTAGCGAGGGTTGTGCTCTTCTCTGAGTACTGCTAGTCACCAAATATATGTTTAGCTCAGGAAATTGCTTAGTTAGCTCTTCTAAAAAATAGAAGAACTGCCCTTGAGTTTCATGGTCAAACTTCAAAAGGACAGTGTTTTTTTTAATCATTGAATTTTTAAAATAAAAGATATATAGAGGGTGTATGCAGAAAAAGGTTCTAATTAATTTTATTATCTTTTTCACTAGAATCAACTCCTCCTCTGCCAACATCTTTTCTCAGCTTTCACTTAGCTCTTCTTTAATCTTCGTTGTAGAGATACCGTCTGTTCGTGGCAAATAAACAACTTCACATAAATCTTTGAGAAAATCAAACTCACCCTCCCAGTCATCACCCATGACAAAGATGTCAACATCATGTGTTTTGACATCTTGAATCTTTTGCTCCCATGTACATTCTGGAATAACTTGGTCAACGTAGCGAATGGCTTCTAAAATTTGTTTGCGATGCTCATAATCATAATAGGCTGATTTATTTTTTCCAGCGTTGAATTCATCCGTAGAAACAGCAACGATTAAAAAGTCTCCCAATTCTTTAGCGCGCCTCAAAATATTGATGTGCCCCTTGTGTATTAAATCAAATGTTCCGTATGTCATTACTTTTTTCATAATTAGAGGTCCTCGCCTTAAGCCAAATCAATAAACTTATCTCTTAGTTTCAAATGGAGATGAGAAGAAACTAAAGCCAGCAGCAACATCAGTAACCAAAAGAAAACAGTAGTCTCCCAGTGCTCCCAAAAGAAAGTTACGCCAAAAAATGTGTTTCTAAAGCCTGTGAGGATATAAGAAAAGGGATTCAAATCTAAAATCGGAAGAAAGCGTGCTGGAACCATTTCTTGTATACGCCAAACAACACCAGAAAACCAAAACACGAGTTGCATGATGGGTTGTAGAACTTGTTGATAGTCTCGAACGATCATTGTTAATGCTGAATTAAGCAATGCGAAGAAGTAGATAAACACGAACATGGCAACTAGATAGTAAAAATATTGAAACCAATAGATATTAGGCCGATGGCCCATAAAAAGGATAGCAGCTGTCACAATTGATACAGTTACAAAATAAGCAGTCAGCTTTTCCGCAATGGCAATGGCTGGGATAATACTAATAGGGAATTGCATCTTTGATACAAGTCTAATTTGTCTTTGAATACTTTTGCTTCCCTGAGTCGTAGATCCTTTCATGAAAAACCATGCCGCCATTCCGACAAGCATCCAAGCTAGAAATTCAACTGCAATGTAATAAGGGTAAGTTCCTAAGTAAACTGGACGGTCGTTCCTCATTGCGCCAAAGACGAAGTAGAAAAGTCCGATCTGAATTAGCGGATCCATAATTTCCCATGCAAGCCCTAAGCGATGCCCTTGAAACTTTGCTTTATTATTATAACGAGCAACGGCCCAAATGAGCTTCAGATTACTCAAAATTTCTTTTAAAATAATGTTAACCTTGAACATAATAAGGTCTCCTTTTAAAGTCAATTTTCTCATTAATGAATGTAGTGATTAGCATATTAAAAAATATAATGAATAGCTAACAACACAAGAGAGAGTGAAACGACAGATATCATCAATTTGTACCCCAAGCTCATCTCAGTGGATGTGCTAGTAGGATAAAACATCTCTTCCAATCTTTCATCTTCAATTGTTGTTGTATGATCTTTTTTCACTTCCTCACAATAATGATTAAGATCAAATGACTGACGTGCAATTTTATGCTCTTTTCTTTGAGCAATTTTTTCTTTTTTAGAAAGTGCCTTATACCATTTGCTGTATTCACGATATTCGTTAAGAATTTCTAGAGCAGGTCCAAAGCTCTTTAGCTTCCCTTCATGGATCCACATTACTTTTTCACAGAAATTTAGTATTTGTGGTCGAGAATGACTAACAAAGAAAATGGTTTTCCCCTGGTCTTTAAACTCTTTCATTTTATCTAGGCAACGCTGATAAAACGTATCATCTCCAACAGATAGTGCTTCATCAATGATGAGAATATCCGGGTTATGGTGAACGGAAATAGAGAAGCCAAGCCTTGAGCGCATCCCACTTGAATAAGTTTTTAGTGGTTGATCAATAAAGTCTCCCAAATCTGCAAATAGAATAATCTCATCCATGACTTCATCAATTTCTTTATTTGACATACCAGAGAGGAGGCATTTCAGCTTAACATTTTCACGTCCAGTCAACTCATTTTTTAGACCGCTTCCAATGGCGATAATTGAAGTTTTCCCATTAATCTTTATTTCACCAGAGGTTGGCGCTGCAGAACCTGCAATAATATTAGAGAGCGTTGATTTGCCAGAGCCATTTGTGCCAATAATGCCAACGGTTTCTCCAGCTCTAACTTCAAAAGAGATCCCACACAATGCCCAGAATTCGCTTTTCTTCTCTTGGGATTTTTTTGAGAATGATATGGTTTTATTACTTTTTTTATTATTCATCGAGTACTTCTTTGTCACATAAGAAGCAGAAACTTTAATCTCATTTTCCAAGAAAACCACCAACTTTCTGTTAAATTTCTCACTGGATTCTAAAACTTTAATATAAACTTATCATGAACTTTTCACTGTTTCTTATACACTTGAAACTCAGCACACTTAAACTATATAGCTGTTAGCTGTGAAAAAGGACTTCCCACTTTTGAATTGTTACTTCTAAAGAGAATTGTTCACTTTTCTTAATAGCAGCGGTCGACAGCTCTACTCTTTTTTCGTAATCATTTGCAAGCTCAATCATAGCATTCGCAAATTTTTTAGTGTCAAATTTATTAACAATAATCCCATTCTCGTCATGATCAATGATATACGCCATTGGTGTAATATCAAAAGCGATAACAGGCAACCCCATGTGCATAGCTTCAGTCACAACAAGCCCCCAACCCTCATAACGAGATGTCATTAAATAGATTGAAGATTCCAGATAATATTTTAAAACATCGGTTGTAAACCCAACAAATCGTATACGATCTTGAACTTTTTTCACCCAAGTTTGCTTGATCAAACTATTTCGATAATTAGCATTTCCATCTCCAACAATAACTGCTGTCCAATCATCATTATGTTCAGCAAAAATTGAAAAAGATTCAATTAAAAAGTCAATCCCTTTTTGATCAGAGAGTCTACCGACAAAAAGAAATTGTTTATTATTTTGATTTGCTTTACGTTCAAATTGTATTGTCAAAGGATTGCCAATATATTCAACATCTAGGCCTAAGTTTTTCAAGTAGGCTTCTTTGTCATAAGGATTTAGAACCACTAATTGATCTAGCATAGGGATGTATTTTTTAAGTAGCTCTTCCTTTTGCCAAAACAAAATATTCTTTCGACTCACATAAGACTGATAATCATTATGTTGCCAACCAAAGAGCTTTGTTTTTTCGTTTATGCACTCAGATAAGGTTGCAAGCCATAGCATTTCAGAAGCAGTCGCAACGATAATATCGTAATCTTTTTCTTGAAAAAAATTTTCAAGTGATGTTTTATACTTGGTGGGATACAGAGCCTTTTCTAAGATCCGATAACGTTTAGGATGATTAAAAAATCCTGTTTTATTATTAACAGCTCTGATGCACGCATTTATAAAGCCACTAAAACTTTTTTTCGGTTGTCGATAAACAAAATTAGCTGCTTTAAGCTTTTCGATTTTGATACTTTCATCATATTCAAAAACATTTTTTTGCACGCCATCCGTTGTAACGAGTATAGAGACATCATGATTTTTTGCTAACTCATTTGCAATGGTACACGTAATTCTATTTGTGCCAGCTTGTCTGTAATAAGCCCTTCCAATCCAAAAACATATTTTCATTTTCAACACCCACTTCCTAATAGCAGCTCCCATTTTTCAATAATAACTTCTAAAGAAAATTGTTCACTCTTTTTAACTGCAGAAGAAGCCATTCGATGGCGCATGTCGTTATCATTAGCCAACTTCAACATAGCAGCTGCAAATCGTGTTGTATTGAATTGACCAACGATCAAGCCGTTTTCAGCGTGATCAATGATGTATTCCATCGGTGTAATATCATATGAAATGACAGGCAGTCCTAGTTGCATTGCTTCTGTGACAACTAATCCCCAACCTTCATACCGGGATGTCATCAAATAAATAGAAGATTCTAAATAATATTTTACAACATCTGTTTGGAAACCTACAAAATGTACGCGTGCTTGTACACCATGTTTCCAAACAAGATTAATTACTTCGCCTCTCAGTTTACCGGTTCCTACAATGAGCAATTCCCAATCATCATTATGACGACAGAAAGCTGCGAAGGATTCGATTAAATAATCCAAGCCTTTTTCTTCCGAAAGTCTTCCTACAAAGATGAATTTCTTGTTATTAGGATCCGTTTTAATCTCTGATTTAAAAGTAAGAGGGTTTTCGATGAAATCAACGTTAATGCCTAATTCTTGTTGATAGGCAATCTTGTCATAAGGATTTAGTACAATCATTCCATCTAGTTTAGGGATATATTTTTTGAGTATTTCTTCTTTGTTCCAGAACAAGATGTTTTTACGCTCTACATAGGAATTATAATTACTATGTTGCCACCCAAACAGTTTAGATGTTGAGTTTAATGAATCAGACATAAGCGCTAGCCACAAAATCTCCATGCCAGAAGCAATGATGATGTCGTACTTCTTTTCTTCAAAAAAAGATTTCAAAGGGTCAATATACTTCTCAGGGAAAAAAGCTTTTTTTATTGTCTTGTATCGGTTAGGATGATTAAAAAAACCATGTCGGTTGTTGATATTTCTTATTTTTGAGTGAGTCCAATCTGTTAAGTTATTAACTGGCTTCTTATAGACGAAGTTAGCATCATTGAGTTTTTCAATTTTAATGCGTTCGTCGTATTCAAAAACATTTTCTCGTTTGTTATCAATAGATACTAATAGGGAAACTTCGTGGTTCTTTACTAACTCATTCGCAACGGTGCAAACGATCTTATTAGTACCGGCTTTTCGATAGTAGGCATTGCCGATCCAAAAACATATTTTCATTTATGACTACTCCTTGTGCTTATAAATTGAAATGTTCTAAAATTCTTCTAGTGTAATTATCAGTTTTATTATGCATGACTGACATTTTATTTTCTCGCGTTTGTTGATGCTTGTCTTCTCCTTGCGCAACATCAAATATAAAAGCTTTTAAGTTATCTAAATGATAGACGTGATATCCTGGCATATATTCAGCTGGATCATCAAACACAAATCCTCTAGTTTTTCTGTAATCCTCTAAGTCACTTAAAGTGTAAGCTAAAGGTTTATCAAGCAATAAGTAATCCACTGCGGCTGAAGAAAAATCTGAGATAAGAGCAGATGTAAAAGGAAGTAATTCATAGAGCTCAAGACTGAATTTTCTGAACTCAAGATCTGATAGGTTTAAGACGTTTTCAAACTGATCCATCTTTGTATCTAGAGGTGTCAGAGCATGCTTGAAGTTATGTTTTTTGATAACTAGCTTTATATGATTAGCACGGCAGAATTCGTTCAGCTCAGTCATTTGCTCTAATCTTTCGATTAAAGGTAAGCCGGAATAAACGTATGGAAGTGGATTTTCATAAGCTAATAGATCGTCGTCAACAAAAAATGTTGGCAACCAGAGTATGACTTTTTCCTTTTGGATATCAATGTTTAGACTGCTAAAAAACTGATTTACTTTTTCAAATCTATTTTTTTGATATAAGTCGTACCTTGGATATCCGAAAGTCAGTATGCGATCTTCTTCACACCCAAAATACATTGCCTTTGATTTCACAAAAACATCACCCGGCACCATCATATAGTCAAAAACATTTTCCTTTCGAACGCCTCTACTACCTTTATACCCAGTACCATGCCAAAGATTGATAACCAATTGCCCTTTTACTCTGTCACCAGGCCACTCAAAAGAATGTGTATAAAAAACATACTTAGCTTTGGCAGCATAATAATAAGAAATTAAACTGTATTTATGGGCAGCTTTAGCGCCAACTTGATAGGCTCTTTCGATATACTTTACCTTTGCATGTGACGTTACTTTTTGGTTTTTTTCGATGAAATAAACGACCTTATACTGAGGTTTATGTTCCAAAATATAATCTAAAAGAACTTTGGCGTTATCGCCATAAAATGGAGAATCAATAAGTATCAAGTTGGCGTTAAGTTTTTTAGTTATTATTTTTATAATTTTTTTCATGTAGTAAAATAAGTTATTACTAGCAGCTAATCTCATTGTTAGAGCCTTGTTTTTAATCCGTTTCAACATATTGTTCTAAAACCTTTCTTCTTAATATTTCCTTTTAATCAGTTAATGTTGTTAGCTTAGAACGGCATGATATCTGAAAGTTTTTCTCTTAAAATAGTGGATGAGGTTGTTGGTGTATAAGGAAGAAAAACAAGCTCAGCCCCTAAATCCGCCATTTCCTTTTTTGTTTGAAGCCAGCGCTCATCTTGAGCCCAATCATCACCCACAAATATTTTATCAAATTTTAATTCCTTATGATATTTGGTTTTATCTAAAGAATTAGTAATAATGACTTTATCGACACACTTTAGCGCACTTAGAATGCGTGCACGTTCTTCTACTGCTACGATGACATCTTTATTTTTGTATTCTTTCACTAGTTCATCACTATTGACACCAACAATTAACGAATCGCAATGAGCTCTTGCATTTTCTAGCACGTTTAAGTGTCCAATATGAAATAAATCGAAGGTTCCTTGAGTATATCCAATTATTTTTTCCATCTGTTACTCCTTTTTACTCCGCGTTTATAAATTAAAATGATCAATAATTCTTTGAGAATAATTTTCAGTTTGATTATGCATAAACGGCATTTTCTCTTTTCTTATTTTTTGATATTTATCATTGCCTTGTGTCACATCCAAAATAAAGTTTTTTAAATCATTTATGTGATAGATGTGATGTCCAGGCATGTATTCTAATGGGTTATCAAAGACAAATCCCCTTGTTTTCCGATAGTCTTCTAAGTCTTTTAAAACATACGCAATCGGTTTATCTAAAAGTAAATAGTCAACCGCGACTGAAGAGAAATCAGATATGAGTCCCGATGTAATTGGCAGCAAATCGTATAATTCAATTTGAAATTGTTTGAAAGATTCATCTGATAAAATGATCAGATTTTTTAAATCTTCTAAATGATTATCTAGAGGTGTTTCGAAATAGCGCAGATTATGTTTCTTGACAAGTAATTTTATCTGTTGTTCTTCGCAGAATGAATCCAATTCAAGCGCTTGATCTAGGTTTTCCAATAAAGGTAGCCCAGAATAGTGATAGGAAGCGGGATTTTCATAGACAGGAAGATATTCAACAGGAATAAACGTAGGCAGCCAAATGACTAATTTGCTATCTTTTAAATCAATATTAAATTTTTTTAAAAATTCCTCAGAGCTAGCATGTTTTTTTTCCTTAAATAAATCATATCTTGGGTATCCAAGTGTTAAAATTTTGCTTTTTTCACAACTAAAAAATTCAGCTTTTGATTGTACAAAGATATCACCTGGTACCATCATGTAGTCAAAAATATGGCTACTATCATTTGCCCCCCCTCCTTTATAGCCTGAGCCGTGCCAAAGGTTTATGATAACTTGTCCATTATTTCTTTTCCCAACCCATTTAAAGCTATGGGTATAAAAAATATGCTTGGCTTTTAATGCATAATAGTAGGCGGAAATGCTATAAGCATTTTTTTCTCCAGCGGTATAAGCGCGCCTTATAAATTTTATACTCTTATTTGCTTCTGGAGATTGTTTTTTATCTATGAAGCAAACTACTGTATAGTGTGGTTTGTGTTCCAAAATATACTCAGCTAGCACCTTGACGTTATCTTTATAGTAAGGAGAATCTAATAAAATTAAATTTGGATCTACTTTGTCAACTATTAAGCGAACAACTCGTGGAATAACACCAAAGTAAATTTTTCTGACAGCTCGATAGAGCAGAACAGCAACTCTTCTGATTGCTTTTTTGAATAATCTCACAAATATCACAAACCTTATAATTTGCCAAGGGATTTCAATAAATAGTATCCGCATTTTACTAAGGATGTATCCTCATTAAATAGTGCGCAAGACGAAAAATCCGAAAGGCTAATAATTAATTTCTTGTTACACGCCCAGAGGCGATCCATCCAGTTCTATTTCCGATACGAACTTGTGTCCAATTACCTGAGTGCCCTAAGATAGTTACATTGGTATTTCGATTAATATTTTCAATGAGGCTGAAGTCTGGACCAGGTCCTCTTCTAAATGATGCATTTGCTGTTGTTCTTCCTGATACGTCTCGATTAGCCACACGTCGAGAAGGAATCCATCCAGTATAACTACCAAACCGAACACGTGTCCAATTACCGCTATGACTGACGCCAATGATGGTTACTTCAGAGTTGACAGGAATGACTGTAACAACTGGGCGATCGATGCCTGCACCGGTTCGCATGGTTGCATTTAAAGTGGTAATACCTATTCTGGTACGATAGCGTAATCTTCCAGTAGCAATCCAACCGAAATCTGAACCTACACGAACTCTCATCCAATCGCCTTGTCTACCAGTAATTTCGACTTCTGTGTGGACAGGGACGGTTCTAAGAGAACTATAGTTTGCACCTGGACCGATTCTGAATGCTGCATTTGACGTGGTTACTGCTAAGCGAGTATGGACTTGGAAACCGTTAGAATTACTGTGTGATAAATTCAAATAGGTTGTACTTACCCACCCCTCTTGGTTTCCAACGCGTATAAAACTCCAACTTCCATTTGCGTTTGTTCCTAAACGGACAACGTTGGTTCCTTGTGATAAAGTACGAATCACTGCATAATTCGTACCTGGCCCACGTCTAAAATTAAGACCACTTGGTGTTGTTACCGCTGTTTGTGCTGGCGTTGTAATGGCCGGTTGCGTAATATTATTATTTGATCCTGATTGTCCAGGTGCGCTCGGGGAGCTTGCACCAGCTGTCCAAACATGACCATTTGGAATATAGCCAATGGCATTATTTCGGTTATACAATGCTGTTTGATTCGTTGCTCCGTTAACGATTGCAGGATCGGTTTGGATTCTTAGTCTGTTTCCAGAAGTCCCTACAACTAGAAATGGGAAATACCGACCACCACGTGGATTAGCAGTGTATAGCGTTGAACCAGCAGCATTTTGAACAGCAACTGTCGATGTGTTCTGTCTGATTACAATTTGTTCACGATTAATGTCTCTGCTATTTGCAGGACGTGTTCTGTCAATTCTAAATGCCCAGCCAGCAATTTTTTGTCCCCAATACGGATCAGTCGCGTAGCGGACGTTCATCCCGCTTCCTTTATGACCAACATGCGGTCCCTCATAACGCCAGTCACCTGGCCACAAGTACCCACGTGATAACCACCCATTAGCGAGGTCGTTCACGGACGCAGCGGGAGTAGCAAAATGCCAAGCGTTTGTCCCAGGAGCAGCGTCGATTGCGCCTTGTCCAAAAAGATTGTTATTATTTCGAGCAATGGCGCTGGTGCCACCAGCACTTTCGTGCATTGCTTTTGCATACATAAGTAAGGCATTTGTTCCGTAACGATTTTGTGCATTAATAAACGCATTTCCTTGATTTACCATAACACTGTTAGATACATTAAGCCCACTATGATTGACTAAGAAGTTATTCAGTTGAGCTGCGGTTACGGTCGATTGAGAACGGAAAGACAGGTATTGGAAATAGTTGAAATGAGGGTTGTTGGCATTGACAGCACCACTCCCGTTTGCCCGTATATTGCGAGGGTTAGTGTAGAAAAACACGCCATCGTAGCTATAGTATCTTCTGTTTTGAGTCATCCAACTTGGCGCAGGTCCCGTTAGAAATCTTTGGAAGTTGGTATTATTTACATTAGTTGTCAGGTATCTCCAGAGCTCCCCGTTGCGATTTACATAATGAGAAGCCGATCTTACCGAACCACTGCTAGCAGTTGGATAACTACCAAATGAAACAAAGACAGCGTTGGCTCTTACATCAAATGATCGGTTAGTGCCGTCTATTGGAACTGTAATCCTAACTGTACGTCCAGTAATTGGGACATACCCAACAAACCCCGCAATCATAATACGGAACCTATTATTGGACTGCCCTAAGAAGATAGCATCCCGACCAAAGCGCCCATTTACAGCCGTGGCAAGAACATTTGAAGTGGCAGTTGGATAAAGGCGATGATAAACCGTATCGGTATTCATTGCCGCAGTTCGTGCTTGTGCCATCGTAACGCCATTAGGTAAGCTGGAAGAGATTGGCTCTAATACAAATTGGACAAGACCGGATCCAGCACTACCTGGAGAAGCACTAAAAGGCATGATGCTAATACATTCTTCTGGTTCGGGAATGTATTCGAGCATATCATCTGCAAAAAGCATTTCGGGAACATAACTATCGTAATCAGCCGAGAAGTTTAAAGGAACGATTGGGCAAAGGTCATAGAAATCGTCATCATAAAGATAATCATCGTCTACTAAGATGACACCCAGATCGATGTTAATATCACCATTGTCATCATCTAAATACCCATCTTCTTCCGGCCAGTCATCATAATGATCATATTCAGGATCAAGTTCTGGCCAATCATCAAAATAAGTAGTTTCATCGTTATCAAAGTAGTTATCTTCATAGAAAATAACATCTTCGTAGTGATATTCAAATTCAATTTCCCCATGAAATTCGTTGAAGAAATCGTCACCATCTAGCCATTCACCACTGTATTCATCGAACCAGTAATCATCAGACCAGTAATCATCCTCATAATTATTTGCAGTGGTAGCGAGAGGTGATGTTAATTGCAATATGAGCATTATAATCGCTAAAAATGCTGCTAATAGTTTGATTCTAAACTTCATTTTGAAACACCATCCAGTCTTTTTTACAATTCTATAATTATATCATACCTAAGAATTGATTGCATCCTATTTTTCAACAAAAAACCAAATAAAAGAACATACATTTCAGCTTATTGAAAATGGATGTTCTTTCTATGATCTTCACTGTTGTTAGAACAATTGCAAAATATTTTTTAATGTCCTAAAAATTCTTCTAGAATTAGCCCTCGATTAAATATGGTTGTTGCTGTTTCAACACCAACATAGCGGATATGCCAAGGTTCATAAACAAAGCCAGTATCTGCCTCACGATTATGTGGGTAACGAATAATAAAGCCAAAGCGATGAGCGTTATTTCTAACCCATCTACCTTCAGGTGTTGACGAGAACCTTTGTAAAAGTTGTCCGTTTAGATCTGGCGTCGAAAGGTCCAGTGCGAGCCCTAATTGATGTTCACTGTGTCCAGGCCTTGCACTGATTCGACGAGCTTCTGTTACTCCGAGGTTAGCAATGTGATTATTGTGCACTGTGGTTTGTGTGGCATACGAGCGATAACCACTTACAGCAATTAACGTATGCCCGTTTCTATTTGCAGCAGCAAACAAAGCTTCTGCTTGAGTGGCAGCGGTAGATCTTAAGCGTTGATTACCGTTTCGACGAACGTTGACTGTTCGTAAATCAGGTGGTGAGAAGTTGCTTGAAAGTCGGAAGTTATTATTAACTAATGCCTGATATGAGAGAGCCTCTGCGGTGGTTAATGTTCTGACCCCAGAAGTGGCGACTGCTAATCGGTTACTAGCAATCCAGCCATAGCGTGTAACACCGTTGAGTGTATATCTAATACGTGACCAGTTTCCGGCCTCTGCTAATACCCGAACTTGTGTGTTGTTCGGTATTCTCTGAACCAATCTAAAGTCCGCGCTCGGACCTGTTCTAACAGGATGAGTACCACCACCAGTTGTTCTTCGGACTTGTCCAGCAAACTCTACTTGATTACTACGAATCCAGCCAGTTATTGTTTCACCATTATGACGTGTTCTGATCTGTGTCCAACCCTGATGCACATCATCACCATTTGTTGTGCGTTGGATGACCATAAACTCATGGCCTTGAGGTAATCTACGCATAACATTTGTTTCGGCATTCGGTCTTGTGTGAACGGCGACTGTCGCTCTAGCTCGTCCTGGACGGCGCCCATTTCCAAAAGCTAGGCTATTGGTATGAATCCAACCTGTACGACCGTTAACGGTTACTTGTGCCCAATGTGCTCGTCTGTCACCAACTAAAACTTGTGTACCACTTGGTAGGGTTGTGAAAGAACCATAACTTGCTGCTGGTCCAGTACGTACCGTAGCATTAATAACCGTTACAATCGCTGTTACACGTGTTTGTTGAACTGAATTACGGTGTATCCAACCTGTTGTCCCGCTATGAACAACACGGTAAAAATTCCCACGGCGTCCTGTAATTCTTACATTCGAATTGGCAGGAACTGTGCGAATGTTATCATAACTAGTCGCTGGGCCTCTTCGAAAGTTAGCATTAACCACAGTGACACCAGTACGATGAATCACAGTTGTTTGTTGCGCGCTAGTAGGAGAAATATCAACTGCAGCTGGTTCTGACGCCTCTTCGCTATCTGGCGAAGTGGCCTCTTCTGGAAGGGTTGGTTCTGTAGGCTCCGTATCCAAATCGCCAAACTCTGGGTCGTACCACCCATCTGGAATGTAGTCGTCATCAAAATCATGATCGGCTAAATCATTATCACGATGATATTCACCCTCCAGGTCACTATTCGTTTGTTCGATTGCTAATGAACTAATTGGAACTTGGATTAGCATCATCAGAGCAAGGACTAAAAATATTATTTTCTTTGCTAATTTCATTTTAGTATGCACCACCTAATTATATTTTCTAAAAAGAACGATTTATGTTTAACTATTTCGGTTAATAAAGAGGTTCAAAAATATTGGAATTATTCGGGATTATATCACATATTGATGAGTAAGTATAGGGTAGTTAGGCTTGATTTAGGAAAGCATTTTCGATTTTTATCATTCAATGGAGATTTAAAAAGAACTTACACGTCTCGTTTAGTTGGAAAACTAGTCGATGTCGTGTAAGTTCCATTATATTCTGTCTTTATCTTCATCAACTCTCTCCTTCTCCTCAGGGTACAGCTCAAGTGAAAAAATGATGTTGCAGCATACTAGATTAAGAGATAACAATGCTAGGCTAGAGGTTATAATAAACAACTCTGGATTCAGCTCTCTCATCCTTAGTAGCGATCATTATACATGGAGACTAAAATGAAAGTTCTGCTTTCAGAATTAAATGTCAATAAATGGTATGAAGAGAAGAATTATGATTGTTTTTGCTTTAAAAAACTTGCACTACTTATTCTAACTGGAAAACCAGTTGAGTTAGTGCAAGTTCTTGTTTTTAACTGTTATTTTTAAGCTTTTTGTACGCGACTAAACCGCCAAGAGAAGTTAGGGCAGATCCGATGAACATGACGTTTAATGAAGTATCAAACCCTGTTTCAGGCAGACCCTTTGGCGGATTCGTACCATCAATTGGCTGAGTAGGCTCTGTTTGTGCTTCGCCGATTACGTATTGTACTAGTGCGCTAGAAAAGTTATTCACTCCGTCGTTCCAGTGTGCTTCATTTAGACCGACATTATGCCAGGTTAGAACGCCGTCTTCAAAATCAAACGAGCCTCCGACTAATTGGATGCGAGTGCCGTCGGTTGAGAATAAATCAACTTGAGACGATTCAGCATGTTCAATATTTTCCAAAACTAGGCGTTGATCGAGAGCTGAAAATGATGTCAAATTTGGGATGATGGTAGCCAAAGGCCTGAGATCTGTGATTTGATTGGCATCTAAAAATAGGAATCTTAGGTTAGTTAAGCCAGCAAGGAAAGTCGTGTCGGACACTGCGCTAGCGGTTAGTGCGAGTGATCTTAAATTTTCAAGTTGTGCGATTGAGTTGGTGTCTAGTTGAGGCATATAAATGATGCCTAGGTGGTTTAAGTTAGGCAATTCGATTAGTAAAGATAGATCTAAGTCATTACTGCGAGTGCCGTTTATTTCGAGCTCGCCGATACGTGTCAAGTACTGGATGCCTTCTAAGCTTTGAAGCTCAATAGGTTGACCATCAATGTCGGTATTATTAATAATTAGAACTTCAACAAGTAGTAGGTGCTCAGCTGGAATGTAGTCGGTGATCGTGGTTGGATGAAGGATAGATAGTGATCTTGCGACCGCTATTGCTAGATTTCGATCTTCGAAGAAATCAATGAGCCTGATATAAGTTGCATACTCTGCTAGTTCGGCGGCATCCTCAGCTTCAGTTGGGTATGAATCATCACTTTGCTCATCAGATAGTTCTAGTGGGGTGATGACTTCTACGTAATCCTCGTCTGTGTCCTCATAAGCTGCAACGTGTGGTATAGCTGAGAATAATGGGCTGAGTATTAGTCCTAGAAGGACAGTGATTTTCGTTAGTTGTAAAAATTTCTTTTTCATAGTGATACCTCCATGTGTTGATAGATGGTGAAGCATGTTAAGCGGATTTTATCAGTTTATGTTGTTTGATGCGAGTGTTTTCTTTCTCTTATTATATTAAAAGATCACTTTAAAAACTTCGCTTTCAGAATGAAATGCTAAAAAATCGTATGAAGCGAGAGAAAGCGAAATTTGTCAACCTCTTGAGTATATGTGGATAACTCTGCCAGTATGCCTCTTAGTGTCCCATATTTAGAATGATGGGTTTGAGTTCTTCTAGTGAAAGGCCCGTGAGCTTGGCAATGAGTTTTTCTGGTAAATTATTTTTTATGGCTTCTTTGGCTGTTTCAATCGCTTTTTCATAAGCACCGTAATCAATTAACTCCTGATCGTATGAAAATACCTCTGCAAACATATCTCTCATCTCCTCCTGTTTGAAAAATTCTGGTAAATATCCTTCTTCTAATAACTGATCTATCGCATCATTGATGAATAGTTCTTCATTCTCTATTAAATCAACTAGCCTAGAGTAAGCGGCCACAGCATTATCGCCATCTTGATTAGCTAGGCTATCAAAATGAATATTCAGTACCTTGGCTTTTGCTTGTACATCGCCTAAATCTAATGTTGGTAAATCCTGCATATTTCGTTTTCCATTGTATACGACAAAGAATTCTGCTTTGGGAATTTTGATTTCTTTGGTGCCAAATCTATTCTGGCTGTGTTTTTTAATAAATCGACCAGCTAATAGAACGTAATATTCTAATAAGCGAAATATCATGTTTCGATTCGGTGTTTTTTGGTGTTCGATGAGAACGAGCAGTTTATTGTCCTCTGTTAGAAATGAAACATCGTTGTAGCGTTTGGGTCGAATCAAGCTATCATTTAAGTTGACTAGCTTGATTTTGGTGGGATCGAGTTCTTTCCCAGTTAGCAGTTGGTACAATTGCACGACGTATTCTTTGTGATGAAACATTAAGGTGAAAGCAGAGTTGCCTGCTTGTTGTGATTGCATATTATAAAATTCTCCTAAGGTTTAGACAAATGTTCGGCTGAACATTTGGAAGCCCCCAACCTTCTACCCTTCTATATACGCAAAAAATAAATTTTCACCTGCAAAATTTTCGATGAAAGCGTTACACGGAGGAGTGAAAACGCCTCTCATTTGGATTTTGTCACGATAAAAGTTAGTTTAGATAGGTTTGATATATAAGATTATATCATGATGATAGAAAAAATTCAATATTCTCGATGCATTTTTCATTTTAGCTCGCTTATAGTTTTATTGAACTGTGATTGTCATTGCTAGAATCAACTGACTTTCATCTAAGTCTTCAGAAAACCACGTGCTGATTTGATCTAGTCCATTTTGGCTGTGGATAGCATAGAATTCTTCTTCTGTTATAGGAATTCCTCCAAAATCTCGAAACCCACCGTAAAAATATTGTAATTCATAATCCCAGTAGTCGCCATCTTCGGTTTCAAGAAAACGATAAATACTGCCAGTAAGACGTAGCGATACAACTAATTCACCATCTATTAACTCAAATAAACTATAGCTCCAATTTCCTCCATCACCTAGTAGGTTAACCAATCGATTGTTATTCGTAGTCCTACCTGATACAAACCCTGCATCTTGTGGACCAAGGTCTTCTGAACGAAGTTCTCCATTATATAAATAAAATAGAGTGCCCATTGGGAATGTGAAATCTGGATAATTTCCACGATGATTTACAGCGACCATTCCTTGCGTTCCATTTCCGTCAATGTCAACTAGAAAAGCAAAAGCTCCATTTTCATGCTCGGTATCAAACTCTCTCAAAGCTGTTGCAAAGGGGTGCTCTAGTATAATCGGTGTTGGGGGTTCTGTAGAGTCTTCTATTTCTACTAGGACGTCCCCCACCTCATACTCAATCACTAATTCAACAAAATTGTGCTCATAACTCAAATGTGTTACAAACTCAATATCCCATCCTAAAAGCTCAATCTCAACTGCATCGTCTTCCAGTAATTCAGCGTCAAAGCTTAAAATATCAATTACTGCAATGTGTTCGCGAAGCCTAGCATCGCCGCTGTTGTTTAACCAACTGAATAGCTCGGTTACCGAACCTCGGTCGATCTGCAATAGTTCTGCGATCACATCGTTATAGCGCAGGTTTTCAAACTGTAAGATCAACAGTACTTCTTCGGCATCCTCATCGATAAACCCTGGTTCAGCGTGAATAAAATCGCCGATTAGGCCGTAGGAAGTAATGTGCTCGAGAAGTTCGACATCTGGTAGTTCGTCATCCTCGAACACCACGTAAGAGATACCGTGATCTCCGGCCCAAATGACTAACTCGCCCCAGGAATCAAATCCTTCGTCCAATCGCTGTTCGATCAAATCCCACACCGCTTGTTGTGCTTCGTTTAATCTTTCTTCGTCGTGATCCCTTGACATGGCGAACGCGCTAAAGGTTAATGAGCCGATAATTAGCGTGGCAGTTAATGCGCCGAACAAAGTGGTTTTCTTTATTTTCATGATCGACTCGATTCTTTCTTTCACAGCGTGTCTGGCGAAACTGTTATACAAAGGCGAAAGTTCGTTTTGGTACTCAGCCATTGAAATCAAGACGTGCGAGTACGTTTTCTTTGTGTTTTCACCGAACCTTTTGATCACCCAAGCGTCACAAGAAATCTCTAAGTCGCGATTGGCCAGTAAAAATGCCACCCACACAAATGGGTTAAACCAATGCAAACAAACGGCCGTCACCGCAAGTAATTTCCACAACGTATCAAAGCGTTTAATGTGATAAAACTCATGGGCTAACACGTAATCCAAATCAACCTTGTCTTGCAAATTCATGGCAGCGGGTAGGATGATGACCGGATTAAAGATGCCGGCGGTAAGCGGTGTGGTGACTTGATCCGATACTAAGACGGCAATGGCTCTTTTCGTCGGTAGTGACAGTTGCCAAGTGACTAAAAAATCATCGTTGAGCGGGAAAGCAGATTTGATAATTTTATGCGCACGCCAATGACTAAGTGTGAAAAACGTGGCGCTCATAAACACGCCAGCACCCCATATAACCAGCACCCAATTAACTTCAATGGCATGTGTTTCGATGGCTGGGACATAAGGCAACTCAGCAGAGATCGAAGCATCGTGATCAATATCGACATTGGGCTGATCTACTGGGGGGACCATTGGCTGTGCGATAACGAAATTACTTGGATCGTCTGTCACCACAGTAGCGGGAGGTTCGTCTGCCGGGGTTAACGGTTCCTCATAAATAAGAGCGTCGTTGACGAGGGGTTGCAACACAAGCGCATTTAAACTCCATTCTGTATCGAAAGAGAAGGGAAGGAGGAGCCTAATTAGTACGACAACCCACAAGATCGGGAGTGTTTTTTGTGGTAACCTGTTCAAGAAGAATTTCCGAATGATGGTGATGGCGAGGATTAAAACGCTAGCCGTTAACGTCATTTCTAGAAAGTTCATACCTACTCCACCCCCTCACTACTCTCAGGGGTAAGTGAGTCAACGAGCTCCTTCATTTCGTTGATTTCTTTTTTTGATAATTTTTTGTCGGTTAGGAACGTGGACAAGAGGGCGCTGGCTGATCCAGAAAAGAGCTTTCGGCTGAGTTCACGAACTTCTTGTTTTTGAACGTCTTCTTTTTCGATTAAGGGGACGCACATAAATTTAGGGTTGCAACGTTTAACGGCATCTTTGGCGATGAGTTTTTTGATCGTGGAATAAGTGGTGTTCACATTCCACCCAACGTCTGCTTCTAGTATATGTGCAATTTCTCTTGCGTTCATCGGGCCGTGTTCCCATAGAATTTCCATGACTTTAAGTTCTGAATCGAAGACTTTTATTTTCATTATTTTCACCTCTTCTTTTAAATGCGATTCGTTTTTACGATCACAGTCGTATAGTTATGTTTGTATCATAGCACGTCCTAAGAGGGTTGTCAATACGATTGCGACCGTATTTTTAAATTTATCACAAAAGAATGCACTTTGCTTAAGTCTTTTGCTCTTTATGATGGGGAAAATAATTAAAAAATGCACGGCGTACCAATTTTGGTGCACCGTGCATGTCGTGTTGTTAGTGATTAAATCACCCATTCTCCATCACGGAAGATTGGTGTTTTGCTGCCGTCTTTTGCAACGGCATCAATGTTCATGTCCGCGCAGCCAATCATGAAATCCACGTGAGTGATACTATCATTAGCGCCTTCAGTTTCTAATTCTTCTTTTGACATTGTTTTTCCGCCAACTAAGTTGAACGCATAAGCACTACCGATTGCTAAGTGAATCGAAGCATTCTCGTCAAACAACGTGTTGTAGAACGTTAGGTTAGACAATGAAATTGGTGATGAGTGTGGCACAAGAGCAACTTCGCCGAGGTATTTCGAGCCTTCATCTGTTTCAACCAATGTTTTCAGCGTTTCATAACCAGTTTCGGCAGTGAAATCAACGATGGCACCGTCTTTGAAAGTGAAAGAGAAGTTATCGATGAGATTGCCGCCGTAGCTGAGTGGTTTTTTACTTGTAACGGTCCCGTTAACGCCGGTTTTCTTCGGCATAGTAAAGACTTCTTCGGTTGGAATGTTCGCTGTGAACGTTGCCCCCTTTTCGTTTACACTTTCAGCTGCGCACCAAAAGTGCTTTTCCGGTAATTCGATCGTTAAATCCGTGCCAGACGCTTCAAAGTGTAGGGCATGGAATTTTTTATCGTTCAGGAAATCAGATTTAGCGGTTAGGCCTTTGATGTGCGATTTCCACGCTGCTACCGGATCTTCTAGGTCAGCACGGGTTGCAGCAAAAATAGCGTGCCACAAAGCGTCTACTTGTTCTTCAGCGGTTTCTAAGTCAGGGAAGACTTTCGCTGCCCAAGCCTCAGATGGCACAGCGACAATTGACCAGCTTACTTTATCGGATTGGATGGCACGACGGATATTTTCCATTGCCATTCCAGCCGCTTTGTTTGCATCAGCAATGCGCTGTGGAGATACGCCGTTTAATAAATCAGGATCAACGGATACAATCGATAAAAGGGCATGATTATTTTCAACCGCCTCTTCGTGGGCTTTTACGTAAAATTCTGGGAAATCTTTAAATGCTTCATCGGGTGCTAAGTCGTAACGTAAGCGCGTGATTTCATCATCAGCCCATAAAACATTGACGTCTCTTGCTCCAGCTTCGTACGCTTTTTTCACAATCAAGCGTGTGAAAGGTGCAGACGAGATGGATGAGCGAATAAGTAACGATTGTCCTGTTTGAATGTTAACGCCGACGTTAACGGCGAGTGCAGCGTATTTTTCTAATAATTGTTCCATGTGTGAAGCCTCCTAAAATTTTAATTAGAGCTATTATATCAGATTTCGTGTTAGAATGTAACCATAACTCATATTTAGTTTAATGCTGTTATTCTTTGTCCTATTATATATAGAAAGGGAGATTGAAAGATGGAAAAAAAATTAAATATCCTTCAAAAAAGGGTCGAATTCTTTTCGGACATGTGATATAATAGTTCGGTGGAAATCAAGGACCCTTAGCTCAGCTGGTTAGAGCTCCCGGCTCATAACCGGGCGGTCGCAGGTTCGAGTCCTGCAGGGTCCACCATATATATTAATTAGCAGGTGTAGTTTAATGGTAGAACCTCAGCCTTCCAAGCTGATTGTGAGAGTTCGATTCTCTTCACCTGCTCCACTTTTATTAATATCGCGGGATGGAGCAGTTGGTAGCTCGTCGGGCTCATAACCCGAAGGTCGCAGGTTCAAGTCCTGTTCCCGCAACCAGGCTTTGTAGCTCAGTCGGTAGAGCAATGGATTGAAAATCCATGTGTCGGCGGTTCGATTCCGTCCAAAGCCACCATCTTTTTTTTTGACCTTTGCAAACGGCTTCAAAGAAAGATTGAAATTTTTTCAAAAACTTTCAAAAAAGTATTGACGAAGCATAGAGGTTTATGGTATTATGTTCTAGTTGCTCCGACAGAGTGTCAATTGCAACAAATGATTATCACGATAAAAATTTGAAAAACTTTTCAAAAAGTATTGACTTCAGGTTGAAATTGTGATATTATATCAAAGCTGCTCAAGCGAGAGCGGGAAAAAGTTCTTTGAAAACTAAACAGAAGCGAAAAACGAATTAAGACATGTTTGTTGATTCTAGCGTGGTGAAAGCCATGATAGGTACGAACGAAAAAGAGTAAAAAAAAGAGCTAATTAAATTAGCCATTGAATAATAATGGAGAGTTTGATCCTGGCTCAGGATAAACGCTGGCGGCATGCCTAATACATGCAAGTCG
>Ga0131853_10000276_pt1 | contig 92584 bp, 88 predicted proteins | sample TergutLab28metaG_FD_92764 | JGI IMG/M metagenome (GOLD analysis project Ga0131853, IMG submission 92764) | Labiotermes labralis P1 segment gut microbial communities from Petit-Saut dam, French Guiana - Lab288 P1 (version 2) (version 2) | ecosystem: Host-associated > Arthropoda: Insects >...
ATCATCCCTTATTTCAACTTATGGCAACAAAATGAAATAAGATGCTTTCGCATTATAATTGACAGGCACAAATATCAAAGCCCACGCCAGAGTTTTTTCTAGCGCAGGCTTGACATATTCGTGCGCCTCGGCTCACCCGCAAACTGTACTCCATATTTCATTTTACCTAGCCAAATTGAAATATGAGGCACATTTCGTCGTTTCTTATTTCAATTTATAACAACAAAATGAAATAAAAAATGATACTCCACTTGTTATTCTAATTTATTTTGATATAATGAAATAAATTATTTTTTATATGCGGGGTAGTGTATGTTCGTTCATACAGGAGATTATGTAGAGCAGAGACGCGATGATGCTATGCGCTCTGCCTACTACACGTTCACCCCCCTTCCGCTGGCAAAGGGAACGTTTCATACAATAGACGATGGTCTTGCTGTGCTACTGACAAAGACGCATCGCTCGTTGGGTGTGCTTGAAGGCATAACCGCTTCCACTACCATCAGAGACACTCTAGCTGATTTAACTCTGCTCCGTGAGAGTTGTTTTTCAAAAATGATAGATTATCCTGATCCTGATATTCGCTCCATGCTTGCAGAGCAAGGAACAGGCAAGCTGAACAGCGATATACAAAATATCATGTCTGCTTATCATTATGCCTTAGAAACGCCAACGAAAAAGTTAAGCTACAATGATCTTATCAATCATGCATTAACCGGAAATGATTACAGACGAAAAGTTGCCCTTCGCGACAAACCCCTCTTCTTAACATACTCTACCTCGAATTATCGCCAATATAATCCCACTGATCCAGATAGTATTCGACCTGCTTTGATCGATATAGAGCATTACATAGCATCTAGCCGCGCTGACGTGCTCATCAAAACGGCTATGTGTCATTATCAGTTTGAGATGATCCACCCATATGAATGCTATAATGGTATTGTCGGACGTATACTCCTTTATCACATATTAAACGATGCGAAACTGAACGGAGCGCGCTTTTGTTCCATCTCTGCATCCTTGTACCGCCATAAAGCTGAATACTTTGACAGGTTGGCATCGACGCAAAAGAATGGTAACTATACGGCTTGGATCAACTTCTTCGTCCAGATCATAGACGAAGCGGCACAGCAAGGCATTGAGTTCATCCAGTACTATGACACGACTACCCGACAAGATGAAGAAAACATCCTTCTGCAACGTCATAATCGGACAGATTGTATACTGGATGTTTACCGACATTTCAAAAAGAATATCATTTCAAGCATCAGATATACCAGCGAACAAGTGGGCTTGTCTTTTAATACAGTATCAAGCTCTATAAATCTCCTCCAAAGTTTAGGGATACTGGTTCAGACTGCGCAAAGCTCTAGAAATCGTTTGTTTGCCCACGCCGGCTTAATGGAGCGATTAATGTCATCCAAATAGATCGTTTTCCCCACATGGTATATCCTCTTCTGAGGAGGTGTGCCATATGAAAAAGACATATCGAGCAGCAAAGTACATAAGGACTTCTACTCCAGATGACGAATTGCAACACAGAGATAGTATTGCCAATCAAAGCAAACTTATTGACAGATTTCTTCAGACGCATCCGGAAATCATAGTTGCCACTGAGAAGATTGATAGCGGCTATAGCGGTTTGTTTTATGATCGTCCTGCATTCAATGAGATGATTGCGGATATCAAGGCTGGGGATGTGGATTGCGTGGTCGTCAAAGATCTCTCGCGATTAGGGCGAAACTATATTGAAACTGGGAAATGCCTTCGTGATCTTTTCCAACCCAATGGTGTTCGATTCATATCGATTGATGACAACATTGACTCCATCCAGTTGGATGGAGTCGAGAGAACGATAGCCCTCATCAAGAATATCTTTAGCGAGCAATACAGCCACGATATATCTAAAAAGACTCGTAGTTCATTGAATGCAAAACGTAGGCAGGGCGCATATGTAGGTGCTGTTCCGATTTATGGTTACCAACGATCAGACAGCAACAAATATAAACTTGCTATAGACCTAAACACCTATCCCATTGTCCAATCTATTTTCCACATGAAGCTACAAGGTTTGAGTGCCGCAAAAATCGCATCAGAACTTAACAATTCTGGCGTCTTGTCTCCAATTGCATATAAACGAGAGCAAGGGCTCCCCCATTCTCATGGAGGATTTGCAGATAATCAGAATGCGCATTGGAGTGCCACGACAATTCTCCGAATTTTACGAGATGAAAACTATACTGGCACTCTTGTTCAAGGACGGCTGCGTCAAGAAAGCTATAAGTCAAAAGCGTTGAGAGCCTTAAATGAAAGCGAATGGAGCAGAATAGAGGAAGCACATCCGCCTATCATATCTAAAGTTGATTATTCCGCAGTACAGCGGGCATTGGCAATAGATACTCGAACAGCTCCGAAATGCCGCGGAGTACATATATTCTCGGGATTACTTATTTGTGGATGCTGTGGTAGTAATATGACTCGAAAATCCATAGCACCGGCCGAGCAAAGCTATATCTATTATTATTGCCCAACAGGAAAGAAACGTGGCTGCACTTCACCCCACATGGTTCGCGATGAAGCTTTGCTGGCTATGGTGACACTAGCGATCAAAGAGCGTCTTGCCAGTATCGAGGGCTTAACGCGTAATCTTTCTGTCGCGCATATAGTAGCTGTAGCAAAAAATGAATGCGCACAGCAACTCGCTGAGCACATTCAAAGTATTAACGATTTACAAAAATTCAGATCGAGCCTTTATAGCAGTCTCGCGTGTGGCCTCATCGGGGCCACAGAATTCCAGCTGCTCCAAAAACACTATAGTCACAAAATTTCTCTTCAGGAAAATGAAATATCTAGCCTACAGAACAAGTTGTACTGCGCCACAGAGTCATCATCTAGCAATGAATTAGCTTGGACTTACAGTTTCTTGCAATTTATTGACTCGAATGAGCTAAATAGGTTTTCCGTTGTCAAAATGGTTCAGCACATACGTGTCTTAGCTAAGAATAAGATCGCTATTGACTTTGTTCACCAACGCGAATACGAACAACTAGCCCGATATATAGAACTGCGGGGGCGTAACGATGGCTAGAAAAAGCAGAAAACATAATAATCAAGGACCTCTACTCCGTCATAAGTCAACGCTTACTCAAGTGGCGGCATATGTTCGGCTGTCTTTAGAAGACCGCTCTAAAAAGGGAAATTCCATCGAGACGCAACAACACATTATCTCAAGTTATATCCATGAGCATCCTGATTTAGAATTGTATGATACATATATCGATTCAGGCGTATCCGGCACAACTTTTGAACGACCCAACTTCCAACGAATGCTACAAGATGCAAAATCTCAAAAGATCCATTGTGTCATCGTAAAAGATTTATCTCGGTTGGGCAGAGATGTGATTGATACAGGCTATTATGCGGAGGAGGTTTTCCCGCGCTTAGGGCTTCGCCTTATCTCAATCGGTGACAACTATGATTCCAGCGTCGATAATGGCGTCATCACGCTACCGTTTATCAATTTAGTCAACGAAGCTTATGTTATTGATATCAGTCGCAAAACAAAGTCTCAGACTCGGCAAGCCATGCAAGATGGCATATATGTAGGCGGGCGGCCTCCTTATGGCTATATGAGAGCACCGAATAACCACCGCAAATTGATTGTAGATACCCCCGCCGCAGATACTGTCAGGCAGATTTTTGCATACGCAATGGATGGGGCAAGTACATCTGAAATTGCCCGAAAGCTGAATGCGTTAAAAATCCCGTTACCTAGTGCTCAAAAAAGCAGAATTGCTACAAATAGTTTTCGTGCGTGGCATGCCACAGCTGTGAGAAAAATCCTAGACAATGAAATATACCTGGGCCATTTGGTGCAGGGTAAAACAACAGGCCGTCTCAAGCGTCAACGAACACTCGCCAACGAGTGGATACGCGTTTATGATACGCACGAAGCAATCGTTTCTTCTGACGTATTTCAAGCGGTTCAGGCACTCAAGCAAAATAGATCAAAAAGGAGCCCAGCCATCTCATATTCCACAAATATCTACAAAGGTAAAATTTATTGCGCTCACTGCGGCAATCGTTTGGAGAGAACAAAGCAACGTGACGTGTACATATTTCGTTGTACTACTAATCGCATCACACCAGATTTCTGCGTTGGTATTTGTGTTTCTGAGGACGTGATCGCAAGTGCCCTAGCGGAGCAGTTGTTGCGCCTCAGAGACGACCTTTCAAGGCAACTTGAAGCACCGCAGAAAAAGGAGGACCCTCTTCCTGAACTTCGTTTTATTGATATGGAGCTGCATCATTTGCAAAACCTTTTCCTAACTCTATATGAAAACTTGATCACTGGCGTTATTGACCAAGCCGATTATCTGGAATTAAAAAGAGGGTATCAAGTCAAGGAAGAAGAATATAGGCAACGCGCTACCTCTTTGCACCGATTATTGGATAAGGAAAAGGAGACTAACAAACACAGGCAAGAGTCTCTGCAAATTTTGAACGCATTCGCGGATACAGCGGTACTGACATCCAAACATATTGATCGGTTCGTTTGTAGGCTGATTGTTTTCAGAAATGGCAAAATTCATGTTGACTTGATGATATAACTTCCTGAAAAATTATATATAGCGGTATGTTTTTGCCATATTCCAAAGCATACCGCTATATATTCTTGCTCCTCTATCGTGAAACAAAGCCCTTATTTATTGCCAGAGGTAGCTATGGATTTCCTCAATGCCCCAATTATATTCTGCACTCGCCACACCAAATCATCGTAAGTCATTATATCAGCAACATTTCTATACTGGCGCTTTATCAGTTCAAAATCTCTTTCTCTCTGCTCTTTGAAGTTATTGCTCCGTCCAAGTAGCAAAATACCTTGTGGATTTATTATTTTGGGAAGCAAACCATCTGGTAAAATGGCCATTAGCTTTTTATCTTCACTTAGACACTTCTCTCCTGTCTCTCCCCAGTGCCTTAGACAGTAAATATACTTTTCAATTTGCTGGACAGTGCCAACGAACTCTCTTGTAGAGATATAGTTATTTCGATATATAGGTTGCTCCGACAATATCTGGACACTTGGCTTTTTGATCTCCATCACATCGACATATCCGTTTGCGTCAACCAGAAGGAAATCTGGTTTTTTATCATGCTTATCAGCACCGTGAATTTTCATCTCACGTACACTCGCTATGTATTTCGGATAAAGCACACGAATGATATCGCATATTTTTTCTTGCCAAGTTGCTTCATCTATATTTTCGGCATCGTTAAGCATCTGCCGTAGCTCGCTATTTACAACCTCGAATTGCTCTAACTCAGTCAAGCGACTATACTGTTGAAATCTTGCCTTACCATCAGAACCTGAATTCTTTTCGTTTCGTTCCAGAAACCGTTCAAATCGTTCTTCATATATCTCAGCGTCAGCAAAGTATTCTTTTACTATTCTTGCAATTTTTGAATTCGCATAATGGTTTAATTCAGTCGTTTTAGGAAACCTCTGAATCAGCTCCTTAAAAACTTCAAATGGGAAATTACATCCCGGCGCATCCTCTTCTCCAATATATGCTTCCATGCTGATAACTTTATCAAGCTTCCGAAAAATTGAAATGCCACGATGAGCAATGAACATGTTCTCTTTTAGTCTAATCTTGTTGTCAAAATGAAAACCATTAGATGTTCCCAACACTTCAGGGTCTATAGTCGTATAGGCTTCACCCACTGAGCCAATACAGAAATAGATCCCCTCAGATTCAAATCGACCTTCTTCATCTTCCCTTATACGCGCAACGGTTACAGAAAAACAATGTTTAATATCCCACACCCCTTCCCTTTCGAGTTTCTGTAAAAGGGATTCTTTATCCATAAGATCAGGAAGGTACTCCATAATCAACTCGCCATCACGGCGTTCAAATCTTAGGCTCATTTTACACCACCCGCTCATGTTATGAACTTGCGTTTTTGTCTACAAACATTGCTCCAATCGATCACGTTCATACTGCATCAGTGGGGCAAAAAGCCTGTCCCTGTTTTCTTGAATAAATTGTATTACGTCATCTTCGCTTAAGCTAGCAGGTATTTCTTGTTCAATCCTTCGCACAGTCTGACTTGGTATCCCATATTCAATTAGGATCGAAAGATTGTTTCGAATAAAATCATTCTCAAGCTGCTGAACATAATAGCTATATGACCCCGCCTTAATCCCTCTTTTGGCACAAACATATCTTTGCAAGCTATCTACAATTCTAAAAGCTTTTGGCACCGTAAACTGAAACCAATGTCGGTAGACATGAAAAGCAACTTCAATCGCTTTATCATAATGATCTGCTTGTCTTTGTGCTGTCTGCTTTTTAACTTTCCCAATAGAATAGTCATAGCAGCCTTGAATTATTGATGCCAAACTGCCGTCGGCTCTGTATTGGTTCAAATACACTGCAAGTTGTTCAACCGAGCGAACAGGACCATCAAACGAAAGATAATTGCCCTTGCATAGTTGCAGAATATAACGTATTTGATCATAATTTGGCACTTGAGTCCAAACGATAAAATCTCTACGCGTTACAATATCATTTTGCAGCCTAGCATATATGCTCTGTTGACCGTCAATTTTTGTTCCATTTTGTTTAAAGATATTTAATAATTCCGGCTCTATGGCATTCAACTCATTGTATCTTTGCTGAACCTGCGGCTTTACATCCTCTGCTCGAATATTTACCAAAACTTCAGATGTCAACGCAAATGAATCCTGCTCATAAAATGGAATATCTACAATAATGGCCTCCGTTTGAGGGATAGGAGCAAAGCAATACACATTGCCAAGAAAATGCTCCATTAATCTACCTGATCTCCCTTTGATATTACTAAAATCAAAGTAGTCAATATCTTTTCTGCCCTTTTTCCCATCGTAAATAACAACATTCTTTGCGCTTGTATTCACGCCTTCAATAATGGTTGACGTGCAGAAAATACAGCGAATACGTCCTTCGTTGAAATATCGAATAATAGATGCACCAAGATGTTTCGGCAATGAACCATCGTGAATCGCAATCCCATTAGTTAATTTTTCAGTTAAGCTCCATTTGGGAATTGCATCGCTCAACCATTCGATTATTGGTAACTCCTCTTTTGGGGCAGTGCTTATGCTATTATCTCTCAAATGTTTTAGGTATGCTCGCGCTACACTACGCGCACGCTGCGGCGACGAACAGTATACTAGCGTCTGTTGATTGGCTTGGCTATCTAGCAACTCAAAAAGCTTCCTTTCTCTTTGGGCCTCGCTATCTACACCAGTAATTACATTTACATTGCAGTCTACCAATGAATAATCTGTTTTATAAAATATTGCACTATATTTTTCTTCAAATCCTTCTGTAATGCCATCGATGTTCGGGCCGAGCAGATAAAATTTAGGTTTGAACGTATCATAAATCTTCAGAAACGCATTGTTAAGTGTATCTGCACGGTCATCAACACGTTTCAAGCTCATCTTATAAAATTCATCAATTATAAGTAGATCAACATGAGTGAACCATTCATATTCCATTACTCTTTCAGCCGTAAGCAAAAAGAGATTCCCTCTATCTATCGCTGGTTCTTGTGACGTCCTTACGATAATTTTATAGTCGTCTTTATATTTTTTCAATTTTATTCGGGTTTCATCTAACAACGCAAGCGTTGGCTGAATAATAACAATATTTTTATGTTTTCGAGTAGCGACTAGTTCTTCAATGAGCAAACTCTTCCCAAAACTCGTCGGCGCACTGGCCACTACATTTCGCTCCGAGCTCAAATAATCTGATAGCTTCTTTTGCTCGCTGTGCATATAGGTGTTTGGCAAATGATCAGAAAGAAAGCTTTGTTGCCTAATTTCATCCGCAAATGAATCTAATCTATCTGTGTTGGAAATTTTCGAAATGTACGGATAAAAGCCTACCGCTTCAATAATATCAGTCCATAAAGGCCGCGTGGCTATAGGGACACTATCCCATCTATCGAGGATGTGGATCGCTGCGCGACGCGCTAAAGCACGGTCGCTACCATTACCGGTCAGTAGCTTACTACATTGCAGCGCATAGTCAAAACTGAGATCGTAGGATAGGAGGTTTGCTCGTTCTATAGCTTTGACAATATCCAAGGAAATTCACCTCACATATTTTGCATATACCAAAGTTTTGTATGAAGTTTCTTGACAAGAGCAGCCTTGTCTTGTATAGGAAGCAACATCAAAATAATATTTAGTCTATCCTTGAGTGCATGGTCGTTCTTGCTATCAAAAAACTGTTTTAGACCTCGCACATCTGTCTCGTGATAAGTAACAGCATCTGCACACGCCAAATTACTATATAGACTATAAATATCATGAGGATATGTACAAAGGAGGGGGATATTTATCATCTGTATTTTGTCATTTAGTTTTGTCGTGTTATTAAGTGTATTTATCCAGTCATTTCGCCCCGGGATATCGTTGCACTCTAAATTTTTCTTTATTACTAAAATTTGCTCATCAAGATATTCTTTGCAAAAATGTGTTTTGATATCATCAACCAATGCTGATATGCCTTGCTTGCTATTACCATAGAATTTACTTTCACCAAGCCAGAGAATTTGCTCATTTGGCGAAACATGTACTGAGTCAAATCCATGAGCAGGCGTTCCAGTTGAATCCTTAAAATATACTTTTGAAATTAAAGGAATTGTTCCGTGAAACTCGCGCAACAGAAGATGTAGGAGTAATTCACCGAACTCACCTCTTTTATGAAAGGGCAGTTGACTTAATTGCGCTTGCGCAGCCGTATCATTCTCTAAACACACTTTTCTCATTAAAGCATATTCTTTAATCTTATAAATACTTTTCGCTGCTTCTCGCACTTTACTAACCGCTTGTGTTTGTGAGATATTAGGGTTTTCATAGTGCGCGAAAACATACTCGGGAATAGCCTCAATGATTGCATCTGCAAATGCGTCAAAGCGAAAAATGTTTTTCCCGGCATCATCAATATCCGAATCAATAAGATAAGACTTCAAATCTGACTCATCAACTCGTGCGAGAATCACATTTTGTGTGTCGAAAATACGGCTTGACAATTTACTTCCCCCAATATTCTCGTGAGTCCTACCTCATCGCCTTGCACGGGTAATACACCACAACTATTGATCATATCATGATCACATTTTCGATATTATAACACAAAATTCCATTTTTTTCTATAAACAGCGAGACTGATAATGCAAAAATCTTATAGTATGCCTCGGGTTTACCCTCCGATCTCGCTCCATGTTTCATTTTATCTAGCAAAATTGAAATAAGTAGTACACTCCACTGTTTCTTATTTCAGTTTATGACAACACAATAGAATAAGGCTCTTTCACATTATAATTGACAATCACAAATGACAAAGCCCACGCCAAAATATTTTTAGCGTGGGCTTGACATATTCGTGGTGCGCGAGGTGGGAGTCGAACCCACACGTCCTTGCGAACACTGGCACCTGAAGCCAGCGAGTCTACCAATTCCACCACTCGCGCAAGTGGCCTTGTCGGCGTAGGATATAGTACCACCGATCGTCCCAAATGTCAATACGAAATCCATCAAAAAATGAGGGGGCCACAGAATCTTGCGGCCCCCTCAAAACTTACATGTTACGCGCGCTCACTCAGATAAGTCTGCACACGGCTCTGAATAATCCGCACCGTCTCTTGGATGCTTCTGTCCCCCGCAAAGAAGGGCAGCAACTCTTCCTCTATCATCGAGAACACCGTCGTATCCCGCATCGCAAGCATACTGGTCTGCATGACCAAAGCATAAATCTGGTCCACCTGCGCCTGCGTCGCGACAGCCGGCGGGAAATCAGGATCTATCATATCCGGATTTTCTCTGAACCAGCGCGGAAGCTCCATCGCCTCTGCCATTCGCCGCTCAAAAACTGCGCGGTTCGTCGGGAAGCTGGAAGCATTATCCTCCTGCCAACGCTCTGTAAGCAAAGTCCGCACAAAGCTCCAAGCGGCATCTTGATTTCGGCTACCGGCGGAGATCGCAATCATACCGCGCGGCAGAATCACACTGCCATTCCCCTGCTCGGTCGGATAACCCTTAAAGGTAACCTGTCCGCCAAAGTTCTCCTCAGTCCAAATGAGATCGGTGAAGCCCCAAATCACCTGTTCCTGGAGCAGCACCCGGTTCGTGGTGAACGGGCTCTCCCACTCACCCGGCGGTCCGATCGGCGGCGGAATGGGCAGTGCGATTCCTTCATCCCGCCGCTCTGTGTCCTCATATCCGTCCGTCTCGTCCGCGTACTCCGCGTCATACTCCGTCTCAGCAGCCGCCTCAGCCGCAGGCATCGGCATGGGTCGAGGCATAATTCCACCGCCGGGGCCATCCGGACCCCAGAGATCTTGCTCTGTCTGCAGACTCATGGCGAAGTTCAGGTAATCCATAAACAACGGACTATCAAAGTTCGCCCGGCCCGTTTCACGGTCCACAAATAGACCGAGGTTCGCGCCCAGCACACCCTGAAGGAACGCCTGCTGCGTGACAAATCTGTCAAACATCGTGGCTCCCTCGGGCAGCGTATCCGCTATGGCCAGGAACTCATCCATCGTCCAGCCCATGTTCGGCCCAACTCGGTCCGTCCGACCGACCAGCGTGCCGACGGAGAATTGAGACATGACCGTATACAGGGTCCCATCCAGCCTGAGCAGGTCCATGATGGGATCCACCAGGGTTCCTCTGAGCTCATTGTCCGCCTCAATCATCGCACCGATATCCGCCAGAAATCCACGGCGGGCATATTGTTCAAAGGGCAAAATCGCGCCAAAGTCCAGAATATCCGGTGCGTTTCCGGTGATAATGTCCGTGTTCAGACGGCGAATCGCGTCTGTCATATCCGGACTCAGCCAATCCGCATATTCGACGACGCGGATGCGATACTGCGTGTTGCGGCGGTTAAACTCCACAATCTCCCGGCGGATGTCCCAATCGACAAAGAGGCCGCCAAAGGTAATAATCGTCTGCTGCGGCACCTCCGATACGTGACGCAGACTGAGACGTATCAAAGTAGTCCGCGCGCTGCCGCCAAAATTCTCATCGAAGAAATAGATTTCGCCCGTATCGGAAACAGCGAAGCTAGCCGAGGAGAGCATATCCATGTCCATCCAGTCAAACAGCTGGGTAGACCGGCCGGCTTCCAGATCAAATCCGAACACCGCAATGTGGGTGCCGATATACAGATCAAACTCCGCTCCGGTCTGTGCGCTATGGAGCGGCGCGTCGAACACGGAATCTCCCTGATTTAATATCTGACCACTCGCAAGGTCAAAATGCCAAGTACGGCTCTGCATATCCTCCGGACCCCGCGCAGAAACCAGCACCTGATCGTCCCTTGTGACGAGGAAGCTGTCCACATCCTCCCAAGCCATCTCTGTTACGGAGGTCCAATCCGGCGAGAGAACATACAAAATATTCCATCCACCGAGCAAAGTCCGTCCGTCAGACATGACCTGGACCCGATTCGCATCAAAGTGCATGCCCTCTTGCAGATTCAGCAACGCCGAGAGGTCAACCTCCCGCTCAATGCTTCCATTGGGTGCAAAAGCTACCAGATAGAAATTCTCTTCCCAGCCCCAGTCGTCCGGGCTCCAGAAGCTGCTGCTGTTTTGACGAAGCGCCACAACGCCCCCGTCCGCCCGAATCGTTAGCGCACGGATACCTTGGGAGGTGTGGGTCATTCTGTCCCCGTCTTCCGTCGATTCCGAACGTCCGGTCCAGACGCTGTTGAACCCCGTGCCATCTGTCCGTATCGTCGAGAGGGTCGTGCCCCATCCACCATCCGGCAGCTCCGTACCATACACAAGATACAACGTATCCCCATGCATTCCCACGAGCTGTACCCAGCTACCGACCCCCGGTATGTCCAGGTCGATAAACTCCGACACGAAGACATAACCCTCCTGCTCCAAAGTCCCTTCTTCCCCGCCGCCAATCCCGCCGGGGGTTGGCCCTGCCGGCCCTGGTCCCGTCCCACCGCCGCAAGCGGCGAGTCCCAAAACCAGACAGATCGCCAGCAATAGTGCAATTCCACGTTTCATGTTCTGTTTCATTTTTCATCATCCTCACTTTCTTTGACTTGACGAATAATTTCGTCTACTTTGAGTTGGTTTTCCTCTTCACTCTGCACAGCGCGGGTATCTTCCCAGTTCGCCGCCCGCCTTTGTTCTCTGAGTTCTTCTACTCGTTTCCGCGCCAACGCAATCCGCCACTTCCGTCCCCGCCAACGCCGATACCCCAGTTTCACAATCGCGACGATGGGATACACGAGGAAGAGCAGCATCAGCACCAGTGCCAGGGCCGCAAAGTCCTCCGTCATCCGGGCCGCATTCTCCCAGTGTGGCAAACGAAACCCCGTGCGATACATAGAGCGCTGCCCAAAATCTTGCACGACACCGAGCAAGGACGTAAACCGATAGCGCGTGGTATTGTTCACCAGCCGAAATCCGTCTTCATCCACATTCACAGCATCCAAAGCCTCGATGACTATCGTCTCCGCGATTCCCGAGATAGGGCTCGGCAGCACGACCTCCACCGTAGTAATGGGCCTTGTCCCCAGAATCCGAGACATTTCATCGTAGAAGAGGAACATGTGCGGCATATCCCCATAGGCCGCCCGACTCGCGAAATTGTCCAAAGGTCGATAGACACCCAAGATGAGGTAGGGTCTATTCCCGATGATTAGTTCCATCCCCGCCACATTCGTAGCTCCAAAGAGCCGCCAGGCAAGGGTTGCGTCAATCACGACCAGATCGCGGTTCAGACTTTCTGCGGGTAAACTTGCTCCACTAATCAATTGGACGGGATGAAAGAGAAAAAAGTTCCCTCCTACCCCGGTGACATATGTTTCAATCGGCCCCCGCGCGTCAGACAAGACCGACATCGTCCCCTCGGCGCTATAGGCAAACACCGGCGCCCCAGACGGCGTATGCGGCGCAAGCCCCTGCAGCACAAGTTCACCAAAGACGTTTGACATAAACCCATTCACCGTCTGCTGCGTCAACCCGCCATATTCCGGCAAAAAAGCTGTGACCTGTGCAAATCGCCCCGCATCGGCTCCGCCCCACCGCGCGGCCGCCTGCTGGCTGGGCAACATCCCAGTAACATGCCGCAAAAACAAGCCGGAAATCCCCGCCAAAAGCAAGAGTAGGACGCAAACCACAATCCTACCCCAGCTGAGGCTATACTTTCCCTGTTCAGTTCTCATATCAATTCAATCCCACTAATTGACCGCGAGGCGCACCGCGTCTCGGTCCGAAAGCGACGCGCTGGATCGAATAATCACATTGCTCCACCGGTCCAGATCGCCCCGGATCGCCATATGCGTTTCATCTTCCGCCTCAATCGTCACATCCACACGCCGGGCCGTATATCGGGTACCCAACGGCGAAGCACGGGAGACAAGCACAAACACATGGTGCCCCTCCGCATCCTGCGCCACCGCACTACGCGGCACAATAACCTCAAAGCGAGCAGAGGAAATCGGAATCCGCAGTGTCACCTGCTCTCCCGCAAATATCTGGTCTCCGTGAATTTCCACAGAAATAATCCGCTGATTCGCCGGATTATCCGGATTCGGACGTATGCTGGTCACAACACCGGTGAGATTAGCCCACCAGTTCATCGAACTCACCTCAACACCCTGCCCCGGCCGAACCTCCTGCGCCTGGCGCGTATCCGTCGTGAGTTCCGCCACATATCCCATGTGCGCCACTTCGATCCGTGCCAAAGGAATCCCCGGATTCGCGTTCTGACCCGCGACGGCGGTAAGGTTGAGCACAACGCCATCATACCGCGCCGTGATCGTAACATCTCCCCCATCCAAACCCCCATCCTGCCGTTCGATGCGGTCTTCCAATTCCCGAATCCGCCGCTCAAGGTCTCTGAGGTCCAATATCTGGCTCGCATGAGCGGTAGAGGCCTGCTGTTCATCGTTCGCAAGATTGATAAGCGCTGTGTTCAAAGTCCGCTCCATCTGCCGAACACTTTCATCAGCGACACCAATCTCCTGAACGCGCTCCATAGTAGCCACTGCGTTATTAAAGTAATGCGTTGCGTGCGTGCTCGCTCGCTCTGCGTTAGTAATGCGGTCTATCAACCTCGGCCGAACGCGCATGGCTTCCAAAAGCATCTCATGCCTCGCATCTTCCACGTGCTCCGCCCACCGCTCAGCCGACCACCACTGTTGATTCAAATTCAAAGGCGCAGTCGACAATGGTGCGGCTAAATCTACGATCCATAGAGCATAGACGGTTGTGTGCCCCGTAATCGGTGTCCATTGAAATAAAAACGGTGTATTACCGTCAGATGTTGTAACCCATTCAACAAAGAGATAGCCCGTGCGGGTCGGATTCAGTATAGGCCGCGTCGCAACGCCACCGCTCGCCACCGATTGCGGGTTTGGGCTTGGCTGATTCCCAACAGAGTCCGTAGTATTCATGTGAAACGTCACATTGAAATTTGGCGTTGGCGTCGGGTCTGGCGGCAGTGGCGGGGGTTCCGGCACATAAGGTGGCTCCGGCGACCGCCCTTGCCACTCTTCATACGTCATCCCCACATGCTCCAAAAAATCCGCCAATGCTCGCTGATAAGCCCTCACTAGGTCTCCAATATAGGCCGAGCGGATGTCATGGGCGTTGAGCAGAACCAGCTCATGCTCCAAATCCGCCAGATTTTCCGCATACCGGCCCATCCGCTCATTGGCCTCCTCCACCCGCTGCCGCGCTTGGTGGAGCGTCAAATTCACTGTCCCCAATTCCTCACGTGCCGCAACGGCCCGGTCTAAATCCTCCCGAATCTGCCGAATTCCCTCGTTCTGACTCGCAAAATCAGACTGCGCAAGATCAAGCAGCATCTTCTGCCGCTGCAAACGCAAAGTATAGAGCTGTTCGAGATTCGGATTCTCCGCCTCTTCCAGCAAAAACAACGGCTGCCCCTGCTCAACTGTGTCGCCCTCCCGTACATAAACCGCAATAATCCGGCGCGCAATCTCCACCTCAACGCTATAGCTCCCCATAGACTGCACATCAGCCTGCCCACGGATCGCATTCGAGATCGTGCCAGACTGCGGCTGAGCCGTCTCCACTTCCGGCAGAGAGAAATTCAGGATTGTATTGGAGAAAAAGGTAAGCGCTCCCATCACCAACAAAAAAATGATAGCCGCACTCTTCACCCATTCACGATTAAACTTCTTCATAACCAACATCCTCCCGAACTCAACCTTGTACTTGTTAAGGCAGGGTTATCCCGCCCCTCATATCCTTCGTCCTTTTCGGCTCCGTCGAAAAATCAAATCCCGTCTCATCCGGGGCGCTAGCCCTTAATCCCGCCGGAATACGTAATACCCTCAATCAGATATTCTTCCCCATGCAAGAACATTAACAGAGACGGAATCATGTAAATCGTGGCAACTGCAAAGGCCACGCCAATCTCCGCGCTGTTAATCCGAGACAAAAACACGCTGAGCGGATGCGTCATCGGGTCACGGAGCATGATGAGCGGCTGCTCTACCATGTTCCAGTAATCAATAAACACTAAAATCGCCACCGCATAGAGCGCTCCCCGGCAGAGCGGTATAGCAATCCGCCAGAAAATCTGCCACTCCCCCGCCCCGTCAAGCTTCGCCGCTTCGATGTAGGACACAGGGATCCGCCGCATAAACTTAGTCAGCAAAAACACACTAAACGGCGCCACGAACCCCGGCAACCAAATAGCCCATCGCGTATCTAAAAGGTTAAGCCGCTCAGCTACGATAAAGTTGGGTACTAGTGTCACCTGGAAGGGCATGAGCATGAGAATAATGTAAGAAAAAAACAGCACTTCTTTCCATCTCGACCGCCAGCGAGTAAAACTATAAGCCGCAAGAGACGCGATGAGTACCTGAAAAATCACAATCGGCACAACCAAGATCACAGAGTTCCAGAAGCGGAACAAATAGTCCGGGCTCATCAGGAGCACCGTGCTAAACTGCCGAAAAGTCACCATATCCGGAATGAGCTTCAAATTCACCCGCTCAGACATATAAGCGCCCTCAGCCGGCGAGCCGAAAATCACCCCATAGTTCGCCGATATCTCCGCCTGGCTCATAAAAGAGTTAGAGAGCGTGAGCACGGTTGGCATCAGGAATAAAAGTGCAAAGAACCCCGCCACAGCAGTGCGCAATATCAGGGAGGATAGGTGATGTTTCTTCATCCTTCAATATCCTTCCCGTACCAATGCTCGACGACGAAGAGCGTACCAATGATAATGCCCACAGCAAGCGCCATAATGAGCGCCGCAGCGGCAAGGCTCTGATAGTCCAGATTCTGGAACATGTTATTCATATAATGCTGCAACATATACAGCCGTCCATACGGATGGCTCCCCGTAAGCAAATAGACCTCTCGAAACACCTTAAACGAGTTAATCACCGAGAGAATCGTCACAAACAAAATCGTCGGCGACAAAAAGCGGAGCTTGATCTTCCGAAACACATACCAAGGACCAGCCCCTTCCAAATCCGCCACTTCAAGCAAGTCTCGCGGAATATTGTTCAAAGCCGCCATGAACAAAATCATATTATACCCGAGATTCCGCCAGAGAAAAAGCGCCACGATCGGGAGTTGTGCCCATTGAGAATAAAACCAGTCAACCCACTGCCCCGCCATCCTGTCATAAGAAAACCACCCGGTCGATGCGGCGATATTAGAGAGCGTATCATTGATCGCCCCATTCTGGTGAAACAGCACTTCCCAGATCAACACAATCGACGCCACCGGCACCATCATGGGAGACAGAAAGAAGGTCCTAAGCTGGCTCTTCAGCGGCAGTTTTTGCTCCAGCAAAACCGCAAGCCCCAAACCCAAAACCACCGCCAACGGCACCGCCAACGCGGAGAACATAATCGTATGCCGCGTCGCCGTCTGGAACGCCAGATTGCCAAGCACGCGCTCAAAGTTCCGGAAAAACACAAAATTCTGCCCAATGGGGCTATCAATAAACGCATAGTACCCCACCACGAAGAAGGGGATGATGAAAAAGATCATCACACCAATAAAGCTCGGCGCGAGAAAAGCCCCGGAATAAAGCTTTTCCCCTAGCCGCTGATTCAGTTTTGCAACTGCTGCTTTCATCGAACCTTCTCCTGCGTCAAGCTTACCCTTCGGGCGTGAACACAAACAACTCTGTATAAATCCGCACACTGCCGATCTCGCGGAATACCGCAATACGCCTATCCGGCAAAATGACAATGATATCGTCCACTTCATCTGGCACAAACCCGGCCACACCCCAACTCAAAATCGGCGTGAGCGCCCCGGTGTCCAGATGATAGCCATAAATCCAATCATAGGTATCCCGTCCTGTGATATCCACATAGAGATCAAACTCGCTCCAAAGAGGCGCCGCATGCATATCCCACACAGTATCCCACTCCAACACCGCCGTATCCGAGATCAAGTCTCCAAGGCGCCCGCTCACAGGGTCCAATACGCGGAGCCCATCCGCCAGAAAAACGACACGACCATCGCGCAGCATCGCCAAGTGCCCAAAGTCCACCTCTTGCTCGCTGCGCAGCGTCCCGTCCGGAGAGAGGATGTAGAGCATATCCCAATCCCACTCGATCACATGGAGCACCATATCGCCCGATGGCAAGAACAAGACCCGCTGAATCCAATCAAAATCCCGCGCCTCAAGGTCCAACTCCATCACGCGCGGCGCGGAAACCACATCCCCCGCTCTATCATATACAGCATGGATCAAAACATCCAGCCCAGGCCGTGTATACCACCCCTGATCCCGAACCAAAAACTGAAAATGCCCTTCTTCCGTGATGTCAAATCCGATAATATGTGGCACAGTAGTAGACCGCCACGGAATTTCCAGCACTTCGCCCATGTCCCCATCCGGACTGATCCATTCCACAAAGAGCGTACTATACGGATGCGAGCGACGGGCAAAGCAAAAAATGATCCACCCATCCTCGTAAATCGCCCCGTCGACAAAGCCATCCACGATCAAAACCGGGCCGCCCAAAGGATATGTAGGCGGCGGCGCCACCACCTCTATCTCAGGCGGAAGATCAGGCGAAGCCTCCGGCATCTCAGGCGACACTTCTGGTACGACGTCAACTACATCCCCAATGTTCCCTTCCTCGGCAGGCCGGTCGAAATTTGTAATCAAACCCCAGGTAGCCCACGCGAGAACGCCAACTGCAAAAACCAACAGACAAACTACCACAATCGCCTGTTTCTTCCCTTGTCCCATCGCGCATTGCCCCCTCATTTCCGAACATACTCGCCTACAGTATAGCAAATTTCTCCAGACAACACAACAAACAAAACGAGCCGCCAAAATCGGCGGCTCGCCCCACTTTATTCACTACGCAGAGTAGTCATTCGCCTCGGCTCCCTGCCTCTGAGCACCTTCGTCAGCTCCACAACCACGAGAGGGATCGGCGCCAGCATCAAAACTGTTCGCCACTCTTCAAAACTAAGCGGCTCCACCCCAAACATCCCCGCCAAAACCGGGTGCCCGATTACCACCACTTGCAAAAACCCGCAGAACAAAAACGCGAGGATCATCTTGCCATTCGAGAAAATCCCGACCTGGAGCAAACTCTCCCGGCTCCGCACCCCAAACGCATGAAACAACTGCGACAAAGCCAACACCGAAAACGCAAACGCCCGCCCCGTCGTATAATCCCCCGCCTGAATACCAAGGAAGAAGGCCCAGAGCGAAACCCCGCCGATCAATAGCCCTTGCAGCAAAATATCCGCACCCAACCCACCCGCGAACATACTGCTCTTCGGATTCACCGGCGGCCGTTCCATAATATCCGCCTCTGGCCGCTCCGCCCCAAGCGCCAGTGCCGGGAACGAATCCGTGACCAAGTTGATCCACAACAGTTGAATCGGCAAAAGCGGAGCCGGCATCCCAATCAAAATCGCGAGGAGAATCGTCAAAATCTCCCCCACATTGCACGAGAGCAAAAAGTGGACAGATTTCACCATGTTCTGGTAAATCCCCCGCCCAGCCCGCACCGCCGCGACGATGGTAGCGAAATTATCATCCGTGAGAATCATATCCGAAGCGTCCCGCGCCACGTCCGTCCCACTCTTGCCCATCGCACAGCCAATGTCCGCAATCTTGAGCGCCGGCGCGTCGTTCACCCCATCCCCCGTCATGGCGACGATTTCCCCATTCGCCTGAAACGCCCGCACTACCCGGCTCTTATGCTCTGGCGAAACCCGCGCAAACACCGCCGTCGTCTTCACCGCCTTACAAAGCTCCCCCTCTGAGAGCTGATCCAGTTCCTGCCCACTAATCACCCGCTTGCTGCCGCTCAAAATCCCCAGCTCCCGCGCAATCGCCGCGGCCGTGGCGGCGTGATCCCCGGTAATCATCACCGGCAAAATCCCCGCCCGCTTGCAAACCCGCACCGCCTCTCGCGCCTCTGGTCGCGGCGGATCCTGCATCGCAATCAACCCAAGGAAAACGAGCTCCCGCTCATCCTCCTCCGTAGGGGCGAACCGCGTTCGCCCGCCTCGATTCCTCTCCTCAGAGGGGTGCCGTCCGCAGGCGGGGGGGTGGTTGCCCCCCGCCCCTCGATACGCCACCGCAATCACGCGCAACGCCCGTTCCGCCATCCGTGCGTTCTGCGCCAAAATCTCCCGCCGCTTCCCCTCCGTCATCGGCACCGTAGAGGCGGCCCCGGCGACCTCCGTGCAAAGCCCCAATAACACATCCGGCGCACCCTTAACGACAAGCACCGCTCCTTCCGGCCCCTGATGCAGCGTACTCATCCGCTTGCGCCCCGAATCAAACGGCACCTCGCCCCGCCGCGGATACTGCCCCAACGCCGCCCTCAGATTTACCCCCTGCCCGGTCGCCGCCTCCACAATCGCCGTCTCCGTCGGGTCCCCCGCAAGCCCTCGCTCTGTAACCCGCACATTCGTACAAAGCGCGCCATAGAGCAACAACTTCTGGCTCCCGCCGCTTCCGGGCAGAACTGCCTCCACCATCTCCACTCGCATCCGGTTCTGCGTCAAGGTCCCCGTCTTATCCGAACAAATCACCGTCGCACTGCCCAGCGTCTCCACCGCCGGGAGCCGCCGCACAATCGCCCCCCGCCGCGCCATCCGCTGGACCCCGAGCGCCAGCACAATCGTCACAATCGCCGGCAATCCCTCCGGAATCGCCGCCACCGCGAGACTCACCGCCAACATAAAGCTGTCCATAATCGGCGTCTGGTTAATCACACCGAGCAAAAAGATAAACGAACAGATGAGAAGCGCAAACACCCCCATCGTCTTCCCCGTACGCCGGAGCCGTTTCTGCAAAGGCGTGTCCGGCGTCTCGGATTGATCGAGCAACTCCGCGATCTTCCCAACCTCCGTCCCCATCCCCGTCAAAACCACTACCGCCCGGCAACGTCCACCCACGACAACGCTCCCCGAAAACACCATATTCCGCCGCTCCCCAATGGGTGCGTTTTTGACAACCTTCGCATCAGCCTCCTTATGAACCGGCCGACTTTCCCCCGTCAAACTAGACTCCTCCACCCGAAGCGCCGCACTCTCGACAATCCGCGCGTCCGCCGTGATGGCATCTCCCGTCTCAAACAACAGCAAATCCCCCGGCACCACCTCATCCGACGGGATCACAAACTCCGCCCCGTCCCGGATCACCCGCGTCTTCGGCGCCGAAAGCGCCTGCAAAGACGCGATCGCCCGCTGGGCTTTTGCCTCTTGCACCACCCCCATCGTGGCGTTTAGCAACACAATAGCGAGGATAATAATCGAATCCAAAAAATCCGCATACCCCTCCCAGATGGAAACCAGCATCGACAAAATCGCCGCCCCAATGAGAACGAGAACCATAAAATCCGAAAGCTGCTCTGCAAACCGCTCCACCAGAGACTTCCCGCGTTTTTCCAAAAGCCGATTCGGCCCATATTCTAGGAGCCGCACCGAAGCCTCTTTCTTCGATAGACCTCGGATGCCGTCTGTGTTCAGCCGTTTGAGAATCTCACCGCTTCGCTCTGTATACCAGTCCATATAAAGCCACCCCTCTTCGGATATACCCTATGAGGGGGCAAGGACAAGTATGACGGCAAAACACTGCCCCAAAAACAACAAAGAGCCGGGCAAATCGCCCGGCTCTTTCTTTTATTCTATCGTAGTCCCCGTAACCCCAACACATGTCCAAACAAGATCACACGTTTGAGGTCTTCGTAGCTTCCTGTCCGCTTCCCGCCCTCGTGCGGTTCTCGCACCGCATAGTAATACATGAGTTCCCCATCTTCGTCCGCACGCACTTCCACGCGGCGGTTCAGATATTCCAGATGGAATCCAATGATTACGACTTTCTCCTCCCCAAAAAGGGTCGGATGGTCAACAATCAGCCCATACACGTAGCCGCAGCAGTTATAGGGATTCTCCAGAACAAAGGTGTCTCCATTCCGCTCCAGCAGATCATAATAATCCGCCTCACGGACCGCCTCCACCAAATCTGACCAAATCCAATATGTCTCGCCAGTGAGAAGGAGTTCAAACAAGGTAAGGTCAATCACACACACACTGCCTGCATCAGTGCTTTCCTGTCCAAAAAGACCGATACCGCCGCCAACCAGCTCCGGCACAGAAGGAGACGTAGACGTCCCGGACCGGACTGTCTGATCTCCAGGGGCAGTTCCATCGCCCCCAATAGAGGCTAGTTCCCCAGGCGCCACCTCAGGCTCCATCTGAGGCACAGTGGGTTCTGCATCTAGAAAGACACGCGGCTCACTCATTGCCGCATACGGGGTAGCCATAGCTGCCATCGGCGCAATCGGCGCTTCTGCCGCACCCGGATTGCTCCAAAGACCATAAAGCCCAACCACGCCCACAAGTGCAAACACCGCCGCCGTCGCCAAAAACCGCCGCATCTGCGACCGCCTAGGCCGCGTCGTCTCCACCAAGGCCACCGCCGCCACCGGCTGCACCCCAACAATCCGCACCATCACACTCTCCGCAAGACTGATCGGGGGCTCTACTTCGGTATCTCGCATCCCAGCAGACATAGCCTGATAAGCCGCCAGGATATCGCTACAAGGTGGGCAGGCTTTGAGGTGATGCCGAAGCTCCGCTTCTGCCTTGGCACCCAACTCGCCATCCACATAGCAACTGATCCGCTCAAGCATCTGCTCACAGCGCAACGTGCTCTTTCTCACGCTTTTTACCGCATGTTTTTCCATGTTCTTTGCTTTCTTCTTTGCTCTGCGTCCCATGTTAGCCTTCCCCCCTTTCTTCTCTATGCTCTAGAGACGAGTTCTTCTCCGAAATGTTCCCATCCTGCAGTAAAAATTTACTGAGTGCAATCCGTGCTCTGGAAATTCGAGACTTTACGGTTCCCGCTTCAAGCTCCAAAGTCTCCCCAATCTCCTCATACGAGAGTCCGTTAATCTCCCGCAATACCAGTATATTCCGATGTTCCGGGGTCAGCGTATCGAGTCCGCGCTGGATGCTCTCCTGCACCTGCCGCCGGTCCAACATCGTCTCGGGCATAAACCGCTCGTCCGGCACCTCAATATCCACCGCCGCCCCAGATTCGTCCTGATACGTCAGCGAACTCTTCTCCCGCCGCTTCTCCCGCCGTAGGTGGTCGATGCAGACATTGGAGGCTAATCGATAGAGCCAAGGCCCAAATCCGCTCTCGCCTTTGAACCCTGCAAGGTTCTGATAGGCCTTCCAAAACGCCTCTTGGGCTAAGTCTTCCGCATCTTCCGCGTTACCCGTCATCCGCAGGCAGAGGTTATATACCTTCCGCTGATTGGCGAGCAAAAGCGTCTCAAACGCTTCCGATTCCCCGGCAAGAACGCGCTCGATCACCGCCCGTTCCTCTTCCCTTGTCACGCCCTCACCTCAGCTTTCTATCTCTCTATTACCCACCTAATCCGCGTGTCTTACGATCTCTTCCGCTACCCGATAGATATCGCCTTTCACCGCAATGGTGTTCACTGCCTCGCGCATTTTTCCCGCATGGGGTACCCCATGCAGGTACCAAGCCATATGTTTGCGCGCCTCAAAACACCCGACCTTCTCGCCTTTTTGCTCCAAAGCCATCTCAATCTGACGCAATGCGACCCGCATCCGCTCCCGAAGCGTCGGTTCTGGGGGCAAAAGTTCCCCATTCAGCAGCGCATTTGCCCGCTGAAAGAGCCACGGATTCCCAAATGAACCGCGCGCAACAAGACCCATATCCGCCCCTGTCCACTCCAGAATACGTACCGCATCCTTCGGTTCCCAGATATCTCCATTGGCGATAACAGGTACCTTAACCGCCCCTTTTACCGCCCGTATAATGTCCCAATCCGCCCTCCCATTGTACATTTGCACCCGGGTTCTGCCGTGAACGGCGATCATCGAGGCCCCGGCCGCCTCCGCCATCTGGGCAAACTCGACGGCATTGACGCTCCCGCCGTCCCAGCCTTTGCGAATCTTTACCGTTACCGGGACTTTTACATTCCGCTTTACGGTTTCGATAATCTCCCGCGCGAGTTCCGGCGTCCGCATCAGCGCGCTTCCGTCTCCGCTTTTTACGATTTTCCCAACCGGGCAGCCCATGTTGATATCCACAAAATCCGCCCCGGAAATCTCAACCGCCTTCGCGGCCCCCTCGCCCATGCAGGCTGGGTCACTGCCGAAAATCTGCACGCCGAGCGGACGGTCGCCTTTTTCTGTCATCAAAAGCGTCTTCGTCTTGCCGTCTTGATAACAGAGGGCCTTTGCGCTTACCATTTCGGTATAACAAAGCGCCGCCCCCAGTTCGCGGCAGATCGTGCGAAAGGGCAAATCTGAAACGCCCGCCAAGGGCGCGAGGGCCAGCTTGCCCTTTATTTCAATATCACCGATTCTCATACCGTCAACTCCAGCCCCACCGGACAATGGTCCGAACCCCAGATGTCAGCGTGAATCGTCGCCGCCGCAATCTGCTCCCGGAGCCGATTCGAGACGAGAAAATAGTCAATTCTCCAGCCCGCGTTCCGCTCCCGCGCCCCGCCGCGATAGGACCACCAGCTATAAGCCCCGGTCAAATCCGGATAAAGCGCCCGAAATGTATCCGTGAACCCCGCGTCGAGCAGCGTTGAAAGCTTGCCCCGCTCCTCATCGGTAAACCCGGCGTTGCGCCGGTTCGTTTTCGGATTTTTGAGGTCAATCTCCGCATGCGCTACATTCAAATCCCCGCAGATCACCACAGGCTTCTTCGCGTCCAGCGCCAACACATACCGCCGAAACTCGTCATCCCAAGTCATGCGGTAATCCAGCCGTCTGAGCTCATCCTGCGAATTGGGGGTATACACGTTTACCAGAAAAAACTGCTCAAACTCAACGGTAATCACCCGACCTTCGCGGTCGTGCTCGGGGACTCCCATGTCATACACCACGCTGATCGGCGGAACCCGCGTAAACACCGCCGTCCCCGAATATCCCTTTTTTTCCGCATAGTTCCAAAACTCCTGATACCCCGGCAGGTCCATCTCTATCTGCCCCTCAGAAAGTTTTGTCTCCTGTAGACAAAAGATATCCGCGTCCAGCTCTGCAAAGGCCTCGTAAAACCCCTTGCCCACCGTAGCTCGCAGACCGTTGACATTCCAAGAAATCAATTTCATCCTACTACACCTCATTCAGCCGCGCGACACATCGGCAAATCGCAAGGCCCATTTCATGAAATTTCGCTTCGTAATCCGTCATAATCCCGACAGGACCCGCTCCGTGCAAATCCGTCGTCACTTGTTCCAAGGTATAGCCAGAGGCCGGAAACTGCTTTACTGAATACGCAAACAAGGCCTGATTATCCGTTTTCACATGCACCTCTCCACCGGGCGCCAATATCGCCGCATACCGCGCCAGAAACCCGGGACTCGTGAGCCGCCGTTTCTCATGCCTCCGCCCGGGCCAAGGATCTGAAAAGTTGAGATAAATCCGAGAAACCTCTCCCGGCCCAAACATCTCGAGGAGTTTTTCCGCGTCCCCATTGATAAAGAGCACATTCGAAAGCCCCATCGCCCCCGCGCGCTCCATAGACCGCACCAGCGCGCTCGGCACCTTCTCAATCCCCACCATGAGAGCCTCAGCTTCGACAGCCGCCGTCTCCACTGTAAACTTCCCGCATCCGCACCCGATTTCGAGGTGCACTTCAGTCAAGTCCCGATCTAGAAGCCACTGCCCTTTCCGCAACTCCGGCTCTCGAACCCAAACATCTCCGCATCGCTCCATCCGTGGAGCAAGATTTTTCTTCTTTCTGAGCCGCATAAATATATCTCTTTCCTTCTATAGCGATAAAAAAGCGCCCACCACGCAATGGTGTGAGCGCTTTTGTAATTCTCTTCACGCCCTTGTCCTTCACCGACACGAGTGGGTCTTCGCTCGTGTCGGAAGCGAACGACGGGCTTGCGACGTGCAGTTTTCGGCAAGCGGCAAAGCCGATGGCCGGAAACGAAACACAGCAAGCCCGGTAGTGAGCTGGTCGGGGCGACATGATTCGAACATGCGGCCCCCTGCTCCCAAAGCAGGTGCGCTACCAAACTGCGCTACGCCCCGATAGACCAAGTGATATTATACCTGATATTATGTCCGTTGGCAATCCTTTTTTACATTTCTCGCCGAGAATCTGAATTGTACCACAAAAACATTCAAAAGTCTACTCTTGCCAAAGTGACATCTTGGATTTGCTGATTTGACAAGTGGTGTCCGCATAAAATACACAAAAAAGAACCCGCTGGATTATTCCGGCGGGTTCTCTTCTTTTTGCTTATTTCCCTTGCCTTTTCGGCGTTTGACGCACTCGTGCAAGAGATATTCGATCTGTCCGTTCAGCGAGCGAAAGTCATCCTTCGCCCAGGCTGAGAGCTCCGCGAACAGCGTGTCAGAGATGCGGAGCGGCACCTGCTTCTTCTTATCCTCCGGGTTCGCCATATAGGTTTAATACAACGACCCGCTATTGACAACCGGCTGCGTATCCCGGCTGCTGCAAAGCACCACAAGCAGATTGCTCGCCATCGTCGCCTTGCGCTCCTCGTCGAGGTGCACGATCTGGTTCTCTGAAAGCTTCGTCAGCGCGGATTCGACCATACCGACAGCCGCTTCCACGATTAGATGCTTCGCATCTACAATCGCGCTGGCCTGCTGCCGTTGGAGCATCGCCGCGGCGATTTCCGGCGCGTAAGCCAGACTCGTGATTTTCGCTTCAATGATCTCCAGACCCGCATCTTGCACCTTGGCCTGAATTTCCTGCTGCAAACTCTCCGCAATCTCAATGCTGCTCCCCCGAAGCGACTTTTCGCCGAGGTTCGAATCATCCGCCACATCATAGGGGTAGAGGCGCACGATGTTTCTGAGCGCCGAGTCGCACTGGATGGACAGGAACTCCGCGTAGTTGTCCACATTAAATACCGCCCGCGCGGTATTGACTACGCGCCAGATCACCACAATGCCGATCTCGATGGGATTGCCCAGCTTGTCGTTGATCTTCTGCCGCTCGTTGTTGAGCGTGAGCGTCTTGAGCGAGATTCGCTTGTTGGGGAACATCTCCCCCGCCGAAACCTTCGTCCCCGCGACCACGATCTCCGCGCCGGAAACCTCTTCTTTGCTCCCCGCCGGATTGATCGGCGAGGTGAAGGGATTTACAAAGTAAAATCCGGGCCCCCGCAGGGTGCCGTAATATTTGCCGAACAGAGTAAGTACGAACGCTTCGTTGGGCCGCAGAATCTTGAGCCCCAAGAACGGAATCCAACCGATCAAGAGCCAGATGGATGTGAGCACAATCAGCGGCACATTCACCCAGATGATACCAAACACTAGGCCCGCAATCGCTCCGAGATACAGCGCTACCGAAAGGATCAGCACTGGCATTCCAGCCATCCCTTTTGCATCAATCTCTTCCACGACTATGATTTTTTCTTTTTGATTCATGTCATTTCCCCACTTTCATTTTGATATCTTTTTGATATCAAAATCATACAACAAATTCAATCGTTTGTCAACAAGAAAATTTGTAAAACACAATGGATGTCTACAGCACACCGCCAGCCTCCTTTTCCAAAGGAGGCTTTCGTACGGCGCCCCACCTACCCAAGCCCCTCCAAAATCTCGCGAACCGACCGCTCCGGCGTTCGCTCGAACCGCTTGAGTTCGAACAGGCAGAGGGGGGCGCCTCGGGTTAAGACATTCACTCCGTCTCGACAAGACAAACTTGCCAAAAAAACCATCTCCCGCAGAATCTCCGTCGCCTCGGGGCTGAGGCGGCCAAAGGGAAAGACAAACCCGACCGGCCTCACCCCAGACTGCTCAACTAGCGCTTCCTGCAACCGCCCCAAATCCTCCCAAAGCACCGCCCGGTACTGCTCCACATCCTCCCCAGGCCGCATCGCCGCGCCTTTTCGCCCGCCCGCATGCTTGTGCAAATCCCAGGTATGGTTCGCAATCTCAACAAAGCCCGACTCCGCCATATCCCGTATCTCTGCCCAAGTCACATGCCCGTCCTTGAAGTCCTTCGACGCGATCCCGCTCCAAATCTCCGTGTCTTTGCCGATCACAGAGATCACAATCGGCATCTCATAGCGTACCGCCAGCGGGAATCCGATGGAATAGTTGTTATAATACCCATCGTCAAAGGTCAACACCACAGGCCGCTCCGGCAATGGGACCCCGTGGTGTACAAAATCCGCTAAATTCCGCAGCGTCACCGCCTGATAGCCCGCATCTTGCAAATATCGCAGATCCGCCTCAAAGGCCTCCCCACTGATCGAGGTGCTTTTCCCCATCCCCGCCAAACTGTGATACATGATAATCGGCACTTCGGCACGCTCGGGCACATTGCTCATCCCCAAAAGGAGCAATATGGTCCCCACAAGGACCAGAAATAGATATCGTTTCACCTTTATTTCGCCTCCATTCCCCACTACTATGCCCCGCTTGACAGCTCTGATGCGGCCGTGTTAAGATAATCGACAGAATATAGGATAGCAGAGTAGGATTCTACGCGTTGTACGATACCGTACTACAGTGCCTTCTGAACGGGGAGTTGTCAGAGGGACGAAGCGCAAAGCGCACGGTGCAGAATCCGCATCCCGCTGCTACATACCGTGCAGTCATGTCATAGGAGTGATCGTCGGTTGCGCTCTTCGCTGTAGGCGGAAAGGGCAGCTAAACGCATTCGAATGATACATGCCTTCTTGTTATGTAGCCGTGCTACAAACAAGGAGGTATTTTTATTATGTCAAGATCGTCCCTGCATACCCGGCGAATCGCAATTTCAGCTATTTTCCTCAGCATCGCCCTCGTCCTGCGGCTTTTGCTCACGTTCTATTTACCGATCTATGGGCAAAACGGCGCCCGTGTGAATGTCGGCACGATTTTTGCCATCCTGCCCGCCATCCTTTTCGGCCCGGTCTACGGCGCAATTGTCGCGGGGCTGTTTGATCTCCTCGGCTTTCTGCTTCGGCCGTCGGGCGCCTATATTCCTTGGATGACTATCGTCGTCGCCACAGGCGGCCTCCTGCGCGGATTTCTCTGGCGCGGGCTGCGCAACCGAAACCGCAAGACCCTTAGAGTATGTATTTTACTTTTTGCTGTCCTCCTGCTCTTCTTCGGCTCTCTCAACATGGTTTTCCTCCATTTGGATGGCATAGATGCCCAATTCTACGACCATATCGACGCCGGTCCCGTTGACACGGGCGACATGCATCTCATCAGCCGTCTTCTTGTTGAGCGGACACAGAACGCGGGCAATCCGGGCGCGGCACTTTCTGGCATGCGGCTTTCTGTCACTTGGGGACCCATTGGCGCGGCAGCGTTTGCTTTGCTGCTTCTCGCCGTGGATCGCGTCCTCTCCAAATGGCTCGCCAAAGAAGAGCGGCAAAGTCCTATCCTGCCGCTCACGATCACGATTTTGTTTGCGGGGCTCTTTGTCTCTACGCTTAATACCCTTGTCTTGCACCCTATCTTCTGGCCGGCGATTCCCTTTGCGGCGGTGTGGGCACCCAGGGCGGCGGTGTCGCTCCTTGTCGATGTCGTCTTTGTCTATTTCGTCGCTCTGCTGCTGGGGTTGTTTGAGCGGCAGGATGGGCTTAGGGACCTGATTGAGTAGGGGCCTTCATTACGAGAGGAGACAGCCGGATGCCGGCTGTCTCCTCTCTTGTTTTTAGGGGGTACGCATGAAGAATTCTGTGCGCCAGCCCTGCTCGATCATCACTACAAACCGTCCGTCCGGCAAGGGGATGACCTGCCTCGCAGTTCTAGTGCCGGCCCACGGCATATGCGGCACAAACGTCCCGCTGTCAAGCTGATATCCGTATAACCACCAATCGTGATCGTTTTGCCTATCGCCCGGCCTCAAGTGCTCCACATACACATCAAACGCGCTTCCCGCCGGAGCGGGATACAGCAATATTCCCCGCCATGTGTCCGAATCCGGCGCATCCGCACCCGGCGGGGTCGGAATCTCTGCAAAACGCCTCGTGATGGGATCAAACTCCCAAAATCCTCTCGCTAAACCGAGGATACGACCGTCTTGCGTTATGGCCAAATCGCCGAATATCGGCCATTCCTCGCGGAGCGTTCGCCCGTCTGGGGTCAGGATGTAGAGCCTCATCCCGTCCTCTTCTGTCATGGCGGGAACTAGGATATCTCCGGAGGGTAAAAATGCGATCTCCGAAAACCAGTGGATCTCTTCGACCGCCAGATCTAACATCGCGCGCGGCTCGGCGACTAGGTTCCCCTGCCGATCATACACGACATGAAACAAAACTTCCAATCCACGATTTTGGATCAAGAACTGAAAATGGTTTTCCTCTGTCAGGTCAAAGCCCACAATGCGCGACCCGCCGGGAAAAGGCCAAGGAATCTCAAGCTGCTCTCCCCTGATCCCCTCCAGGGTGACCCACTCCACGTGAAGTGTGCTATATAGATCAACGGCGCGCGGAAAAAAGCAAAAAATGATCCACCCGTCCTCGTAAATCGCGTGGTCGACCCACGCATCTACTGTGAAAAACGGGCGAGGGGTGGTCAGCACCCTCCACCACGCCTCCAAGGGGTGCGTATTGGTGCTTGCGCCTGACACGGCGTCTGGTGTCGGCTCTATTGCGACGGGTTCTGGTGTTGCCGCAATGGGCTCGTCTCCGGCGCATCCCGTTGCGCTGAGCGCCAGTGCGATTACTAAGACAACGAGTAGAATCTTCTTCATGAGAGCACCTTACTTTCTCCGCGCAAAGAGTTCAAAGGCGACCTGCCATGTTGCGCCGCCGTCATAGCTCGTCCTGTTCTGCCAGTGGAAGGAAGCGGGGGTGACATCTGAGAATACCCATTCGTTTTGGCCGTCGGATTCATCTTTGTTTCGCACGATGATCTGCTCCCCAACCTGCCGCGCCTCGAATATGCGCATGCCGCCGTGGAGGCCGTAGCAGATGTCCCACGTGTCGGCGGACGGATTGTAAAAGCGCACTGTGGTGCCGTATTCGGCGTCGGGGTGCGGGTTTCGCGCCTGCTCGGCGCGGGAGGGGCAGATGAAGACGTCTTGGATGGCGGTGCCGCCTAAAATCCAAGAGAACAGCCATTCTCCGGGTACGCGCCATTCGTCTGGCGTGCCGCGCCCGAATATGCCTTCAAAGTCCCAGTCGCCGACGAATTGACCGAATAGATGGAGTTTCTCCCGGAGCTCCTCTCTCGGAGCTTCAGCGAGAACCGCGCGCATAAATTCGCTCATACAGTCATACTCCCTATTTCAGCGTGATCGGGCCGGGATAGAGGCGCAAAATCGCCTCCAATACGCCACCGGCGACCGACAGGGCACGATCTGAGACGCTGTCGCAGCGCAAATCGCCCTGCGGGGGAGTTGCCCCTGTCGGCGGCGCGCCACTGCCCGCGAGGAGCACACGGCCTAAGTCGTGTCCGCGTTCGGCATCGACTACGGCGTGACAGTCTACCCCGGCTGTAAACCCGGCTCCTACGGCGATCACCAGCGGCGCGAGGGTCATGGTGGTGCCGAAGTTCTTGCCCACCAGGATCGAGTCTACTACAACATCTGGCTTTAAGAGCGGTACACTGCTGAGATCAGGATCGACCAGCACCGCTACATGGCCCTCAGCTAAAATCGCCGATTCTACGAGGTTAATCGATTCCGTATACACGGCCTCAACGCCCTCCATCGTCACGATTCCCTCACGGACCGCCATGGCGAAGCTCACTTCCGGCCTGTCCGGTACGGGGTCGGCGAGTTCTGTGATGATTACCTCAAACCGGGCCCGCCGGAGCCGAATGGCGATCCCCGTCGCGACTTCTCCCCCACCTCGAATCAATACGCGCATCTCGCATCCTCCTGTTGTCGTTTTGATGCGAGTATATCAAACTGGCTTTTCTCCGTCAACTCTGTTAGAGTACTTGCAATATCGCGAGTAAAATCAAAAGGCCGCCGCTGAGCCAGGATAAGTCTCGATTCGTTTTCGCCGCCACTTTTCCGCCGAGCTTGCAGCCGAGAAGCACCGCCGCCATGGTCGCGAGGAATGTGAGGCCCGTCGCTGGGAGGAAGAGGACGCCGCCGACGCCGATGCCCAGTCCCGCCGCGACTGCGTCCAGCGAGAGCGCTACCGCGAGCGCGAGCGCTTCCCGCGTGGAGAGGGTGCGGGACCCGTCCATGTCTGCGGTTTGGGGGTCCGCGTAGATTTGCAGGATGAAGTTTAGGCGAAATACTTGCAATTTTAGCTCACTGCCGGACGAACCGCGCTCTCGAATCCAGCGTTTGAGCCAACTGTCAAATACGCGGATTACGCCAAGGGTGAAGAGGATTCCGAAACTGAGCCACATGGCGACTTGTTCGTCGAACAGAGATGCGATTTGGGTGCCGAGGAGTAGGGTCAGGCCCAAAATTCCGCTGCAAACGAGGCTGATTAACAAAACCGACCGAAGCGGAATCCGAATGTTTCGGCTGCCATAGGCAAAGGAGGCGACTAGGGCATCCAGCGATAGGGCCAAGGCCAGAAGCAACATCTGGAGGAATAAAAAAGGATGCAATACAAAATACCATCGCTTTCGTAGTAGTTGTATTGCATCCTATTCGTCATGGGCTTGTTTTGTTTCGCGCTTTCCCCTGCAGCTCACATTTCCTCAAGACGTTTCACAATCGCTCGGAAACGCGGAGTGTCTCGCAGAACAGAGAGATCCGGATTGTCAAGAATCCCCTCCGCCAAGCTTTCCTTGACTATTTTATGCGGCGTGAGCGGGGTTTCGATCACAGGCTCGCCCAGCCACGCGTCGATTCGATTGAAGAACCAGTCTCCTTTGGGTTGCCCAAATAGGTCACCTGTCACAATTTCTGTATACTGTTCTAACAAGTCTAATGCCTGCTCCGTCTTTTGAGCCGCCGCATACCTGACTGCCGCCGCCCAGTAAAATCCGATTTGCTCGGGCCGGAGTTCTTTGATATTGAAGGCTTCAACTAAGGCAATCGTGCGCTTGACAAGTTCATCAAACCGCTCGGTGTCATGATCTACGCAGACAATATAGGTAGACAAAAGATCAAACGCCGAAAGGATGTTCTGATAGATGCCCACTTGCAGGATGGTTTCCGCCTCTTTGTGCTTTTCGAGCATACAATAGGCGGTCGCGATCAAAGACTCGGGGGGCTGGGCATGCACGACAGTTTTTTCCAGCAAGGCAATTACTTCGTCTGGATTCCCCAGAATCATGGCGCACATCGCTTCCATGTAGAGTGCGGTATTCACCAGTTCCACGTCATCGCTTTCTGTTTTTACGCGCACAAAAAGTGTCTTTGCTTCTGCGACTAGGTCCCAAAATATGTCATCGTCCCCGTGGATCGCGCTGGCGTTGATGAGCAAATCGCCCATTTGCAGGAGCAGAGGGAAGCAGGAGAAGTATTTTTTGATTGCTTCGCGGCACTCTGCAATCACCTCGTCAAAGGGTTGATCGGACAGGCCTTCGTATAGTTTGCGATAGAGCTTGCCGATCTCCGCTTTTGTCAGTTGCGGCTCGTAGCCCATTAGTTCGTCTATGCTGATGTTGAAGTATGCCGCGAGTTGCGGGAGAAGGACGATGTCCGGATAGCTCTGCCCTGTTTCCCATTTGGAGACGGACGCGCTGGATACGCCGATATGGTTCGCAAGTTCCTCTTGCGTAATCCCTTTTTCTTTTCGTCTGTGGATAATCGATCTCGCAATGTTGATCGCTTTCACGGTAGCACCTCGTTTTATTTTTTCATACCGGTATAAACAACAGTATAGAAAAAAGCGCTGGCATTTGCAATGGAGCCGCAGTTGATTTTGGTTAAAAAATTCAACCAACGCGAAAGTCCGGCGTTTTTTATCCAGAACCATCTGCTTCGGTCGGCATAGTATGGGGGGAAATCTATCAAGAAGGGAGATAGTCTAGTATGACGAGTGGCACACTTCAAGTGAAAGTTACAACTGCCGATGGTGCGTTCCCCGTCCCCGACGCGACTGTGAAGGTCCGTGATGCAATGGGTCACACCGTGCATGCATTGCCGACAGATGCTGCCGGGATGACGATCGTGGTTGCCTTATTCGCGCCGAGCAGAGAATTTTCTCTGAGCCCTTACACATCCCACCTCGCTTATAGCTTATATGAAGTCATGGTTACCCACCCCGGATACATCCCGCAATTCGTGCGCGGCGTGCGCGTGTTCGATGGTGTGGGCGGCGTATTGCCGATTGACCTAGTACCACGCACAACGCGCACTGACCTCGGTGATTCAGTGAATGTCATTGAGATTCCGCCGCCAGCCGCATCCGGCAGGTGACAGAACGACTACATAACAAAAATCCCCTGAATCCCGCCGCGCTGTCAGCGGTTGGGATTCAGGGGATTCGTTACGCTCGAATCAGCGTGATTAAGGTCACTTCTGGCCGGGCAAACACGCGGGGGTAGTATTCTCCGATCCCGCTGCAGACATAGACGGGCGTGCCGTCACGGCCTTCCGCCCACCCGCCTCGAAAACGCTCGCCATACGCCGAAATGACGCGCGACTCCAGTCCGAGGGACCAGAGTCCGAAAAAATTGAGCTGCCCGTCATGGGTATGCCCGCTCAGGATCAGATCAACCCCTGTGGTATCCTGCATCATCGAAACATCCGGGTTATGAGACAGGAGCAAGACAAAACTGTCCGGCCCGGCGCCCGCTATGGCGGCGGAGACATCGGGATTGCGATTCCACAAATCTTCCACACCCGCCAGGAAAAAATGTTCACGCACGTAGAGGCCGCTGTTGGACAACGGCGTAATTCCGTGCGCCTCCATCGTCGCGAACAGGACCTCGTAGTGGTCGTGATTTCCTTCGACACCAAAGATACCATCTGTGACCGTAACCTGCGCCAACAACTGCATCGTCGCTTCAATTGCGGCGTGGTCAAAGGTAAAATCTCCGCCCAAGAGCAGCAGGTCCACCTGCCTTTGATTGAGTTCGTCGACAACATGGCGCAGACGCCGATCTGTCACCGCGTGGATATCTGTGACAAAGGCAATCCGATACCCGTCCATCTCGGCGGGGATGTTTGGGGAGGTGAACGAAATCTCTCGATATACCACGATCCGGTCCAGTGTCAGCGCGTGAATCGCGTGGATGGCCACGATCAGCAGGAGTATCGCAAGCAAACCCGTACCGACTTTTCGCGCGGTTGATTTTTTTTGAGTTTCTACCATCAGTCACCTCCGAACAGGGATGGGTTCTGTTCCCGCACTCTATCGTAGACAAGAGACGCCGCGCAGAGGATCACAATGCCCATCGAATAGCCGCCGATTACGTCGGTCACGGTGTGGACGCCTAAGTAAATCCGGCTGAGGCCCACGGCGAGGATGGCGAACGCGGCAAAGATTGTGGCCCCAACATATAATGGTCTTCGAGAAGAGTGGAGCCATACCATCATCGCGCACATCCCGAAGAACACCATCGCGTTTAAGGAATGGCCGCTGGGGTAGCCGAATCCGCCCGCGTCGATCAATTGGTTGTGATCGGGGCGCTCTATGGCGAAGACGTTTTTGAGTATGATGGGGCCTGCGAGAGCGGAAACGCCCAATGTGATGCCAAGAGGCACACCGATTTTCATCCTTGTGCTTGGGATCAGCAGCAATAGGAGGAGGATGGGCGTGTAAGAATACCAGTGCGTGAGGCTGCCGACCCAGATGGAGACGGTGGTCCACGTCTGCGTGATTTCCCCTGTGAGCAGGAGATAGAGCGAGTGGTTAAGAGCCGCTACGGGCTCGTTTTCCGTGATAACCAAAATGGTCACGACAAGGAAGAAAAGCAAGGCTGTAAGCAGTATAAAAACGGTTCTTTTGGTTTTCATCGGTACCCCTCCAAGCTTTTAAAATACGCCGACAACGGATATCTCCCCTGCCGGCGCATCTGTATCCTGCCTATTTACCGGCGCCCTTATGCGCCAGTCTCCCCATCTGCCGAATGGATCCGCGCGGCGTACACCAGGAGCCGCTCGTTTCTATCTCCGTCGCTCGCGCAGGTGGACAGAAGCAGAACCTGGCTGCCTTCCGGTGCGGCGGCAAAAACCGCCGCTGTCGCAGGTTCGTTCGGGTCCAGCAGATAGACGCGGTCCCAGGCGTTCGTCCATCGTACGTGGAATACTTCGTAGACTAGAATTTCGCCGTCCGCTGTGACAATGGTGATCTCGCGGTGCTCGTCCAAGAATGCCGGATCCAGATAGTCCATCAGGGGCGCAAACATGGAGCCGTCTCGCATGTTGTGCCCATGCAGCATCGTAAGCGGCGCGGCAAAGGTTTCTAGCGTGCGGAAGTCCATGAAGATGGCCCCGGCAGGGTTACGCTCGCCGCTGAACGTAGTGTCTAAATACACCACATTATCATCCGCCTGCACGATGGGATAGCTTACCGAGGTCCCCGCGATTGAAATCCAGCCCACGAAATCGGGGTTGATCGCGGAGAAATGGCTCATGTCGATACGCGTGTCGTGTGGCCGCTCATCCGGGGAGATACCGGGCGGACGTGGTTCAGAAGGCTGCGCGATCGGGCGCTCAAACTGCCGATCGAAGCTGGTCCGGAGCGCGGCGTATTCGTTCCGCGCGGAGACATCATCTCGCCAGTCTTGCCAGAGCACAGTGGAGGCAAAGACAACCATTAACAGTCCCGCCAGAAATATCGCAACAGGCACGGCCCGCTTCCAGCCCTGTTGCCGGTTTCGTTTTTCAATTCGCTTTCCCATTCTATAGATGCCTGCCCTGATAGAAAATCTTCTTCCGGCTCCAATACGCAATCACGCCGCCCATACTGCCAAGACCCAATATCAGCACAGCAATCAGGAATGCCGTCTGGCGATCATCCCCAGTCGGCGGGGCGATTGGGGGTTCCGACGGTGTGGGACTCGGTGTCGGATGGGGCGTGTGCGTCGGATGTGGTGTGTGCGTGGGATGTGGTGTTGGAGATGGAGTCGGGGTGGGCGTAGGCGTTGGTGTCGGCGGTAGATCGCTCGGATCGCCGGGGTCTATTGGTCCTGGCGGGGTTGGTGTGGGAGTGGGTGGGATTGGGGTATAAGTATTGTAAATTGCGAACACAAATTCTCCGTGATAGTTCGGTATGAAATAGAACCGCGCCGGCAAGCTGGGGCGCACCGTCCAAGTATAGCCCGGGATATTGGCGTTGAACTCGTTGATGAAATATGTTCCCTGGAAGGCATAGGGTGACGTGTCACTTGGATCTGGCACAAAATCAGGAGATGGCGGCGGTAGGAAGACCATGCCATTTTCATCAAGCGCGTCTGTAATTAAAAACGTATGCACCCTGTCGAGCGGGTCTGTGACCACAATCTGGAGGTTTGGCAAACGCTGCTCTATTTGGGCGGCGGTTAGCCCTTCTAAGCCCTCGAATAGCTTCCGAATCCGCAAACTATACGGTATTCCCGGCTGCGCGAGCTCATTGTTGACAATGAGAAAGTCCGATGTTTGATTGATCGTTGTTCCAAGCGTGCTCTCAAGCGCGGCGATCGTCGCACTCGTAATCGACGGACTCAGCGTGAAGAAGGTATCTACTGTGGCGGGGTCTAGCACATAGCCATAGGGCGCGGCTGTCTCGACCAGCAAAAACAGCAATGGATAAGTCGAGTTAATCCATGGGTGGCTGAATAGAGCGACGCCTGCCGCATCTGAAGTCACACCTGTAGCAAGTTGTCCGAAATGAAATGTTTGTCCGCCCGCGTTGATCGTTTGTATCGTTGTAAGGTTAGCGGCAGGAGGCGGGCTATATGGCGGCCCTACCGACAGGCTCGTCACAAACAGATCAAAGGTAGCGCTGGGCAGATGGTTCCCCGCCGCATCTTGCTTAAATACCCGGAGATCCAAACGTCCCGCGCTGACGGCGATGCCCGCGTCGCTCAGGACGTAGCTGCCGTCATCTTCGGCCTGATGATCGTCGAAAATGTTGATCTCGTTACTCGCCGGAAGCCCGGCGTTCAAAAGGAGCGCGTCATAGGCAATCCGCACCGGCGTCTGGTTCGGCACCACAAAGTCGATCTCATTCGCATCGACAAGGTTTACGCTCCATTCCAGCCGGTCGTTGAAGCTGAATGGCTGGTTAATCCACACGCCATCCCACATGCCATTGACCTTGGTTTGCGTCCAAATCTGAATGCTGTCTGTAAAAACGCTTAAATTAGTCAGGATATCCGTAGCCGTGATAAGGGCAGGCTCGTTTCCATTCGGGTCCTCAAAGATGTAGCCGCCGTCCGCGTTGATGATAATCTCAACATGGATCCGCGGAGACCCCGGCGCTGTCTGTGTCATCGACTTGTCGAGGATTTGCGGGATATAGTTCACCATGGCTCCGGCTTCAAAGGTACACTCCCCCGGATTCACCGCGATTGAGGCGGTGTTGTTAAGCGGAATGGTAGTTGCCCCATCTCCCCGCTCCGCTTCCGGCAAATAAAGCTGATAGTAAACCTGGAAATTATGCCGAACAGCGAACCAAGGCGTGGTCGTCGGAGGCGCCCCCGACTGTTGCACTAAGTCCAGAAAATGCACGCTGATCGTGTTGGTCCCACCAGTGACATCCTCAGTAGCAGACGGGGGCGCGAAGACGGCCCCGGTGGTCATATCTCTGACATAAAACGACCCCAGCACATATTCCAGCCTACTATCAAATGTATCCGTAAAAATCGGGTCCGGTCGTTGCAGCAAGGGCGCAGTCCTGGACGAATACCCGCCTACGATTGTTACCGTGTACTGAAACAGCGCGGGGTTGGCCGTCGCCGTTCCGGTTTTGAAAATCGGCCAAGAGTCGGTTGCGCTTGCGGCGGCAACGACATTTACACCAGTGCCTCCCAATGGCCCGACGAGGCCATTGATGAAATATGCCGTATTGGTCAACTGGGCGCTGCTGCTATTCCGCAATGCAGCGACAGTTGCACCAGACAAATCGATCCGGTAGCTGATGGTAATGGTCACCCCATAAGCAGGCGGATATGGCCAACCCGGAGCCGGCGCCCCTTCAGTGGGAGTGCCAAAATACATCTGCCATGTGTAGTTGTCTCTCTGAACAATGGTGTACGTCAAGGCAGGGAAAAACGCGGTAACCGTATCATCGGTCCAACCGGCTGTGACGTTCCAAATAGCGGGATCAGGACTAGCGAAGTTTGGCGTATTATCAGCAAAGTTCAACGTATCAGTCAAATAGATCGGCTGATCAAAAAGTCCTGCCGGTACATTGACTGTGATGGTATATATGACATAGTATCCATTGAGCGGATCTCCGCATATGCCGGACGTCGTCTTGCTAATAATGCCAGCAGTTGGCGGGGTAAAAGGCACTCTGCCCCCGGTGCCAAAATCCGTGTTTCCATCGTTGAACGTTACGCTGTTGTCGTAAATAATTCCGGGCATGCCCGGATGGAGCGGCGGCGAATTGATCTCCGTATAGAAAATAATCTCAATTTCATAAATATTACCGAATGGGTCCGTGTCTGCAGGGGGCATCGGATCAGCTGCTTCGGGGACTATGAGTTCAAATGCGTTGTTGGAGACATTCGGCGTGAAATAAGCACTCAGATCGGCAGCTGTCCCTGTGAAGATGGGATTTTCCGCATTATCATAAAACGCTATGCTGATCTGAGTAAGATCCGTCGGGAGAAACAAATCCGCACCCAGCGTGTCGGTTACTGTCCCTCCGTTCAGCGGCGTGTCAGTGGGGCCGATTATGATCGTCCACCGGATCTGATATGGATCGCCGGAAGAGGGCGGCGACGGAACATAGGTCCCGCTCTTTGTCATGGGAAACGTCTTCCGAACATGGTCCGCCGTCGAGTCTTGCACCGTATTTGTGCCGTCGCCATGGACTGATACAGTGTTCAGCACCGCGAAATCATACGCCAACAGGCTGGGGACAAGTCCCGGATTGTTGGCAATAAACACAGGCAGATCCAAGTAATACAGAACCGTGATCGTATTCCCCGGATTGAGTACCAGACTTCCGAAGTTGTAAGAAAAGAGCGCCGGAGCCGGAAGCCAAGTGACATCCATGGGCGTATAGCGCGTGTCTCCGTTCAACGCATATCGAAAGCCATAGAACGCGCTGGGGCTGTTATTGAAGTTGTGCGAACCGGCAATGGTCGGCATATCTATCAGTTCGATATTGCTCACCGGCGCGCCCAGCGCCGTGATCGTAATCATATAATAAATCCGCTCTGTGGTGGGGTCGTAGCGGGAGGATTTGTGCATTGTCAAAGACGGCGGCGGCAGAACCGGCGGTGTAATTTGGACAATAATATTGCCGAAATCTAAGTTGCCATCTCCGCCACCTGTCAATTGGGCGTAAATATCGAGGGAGAATACCACATTGGCATAATTGTCAATCAGATTGGTCCCCAGCGTTGGGGTGCCGTCCAACAGGACCTCGTCGAACCACACCAAAACTAAGCCGCTCGTATCAATCGTATACCAGCCGATGATAGAACCATTTCCCGTGGGGCTATAAATCGGCGTCTGCAAAATCGCAGCCGGAACAGTGAGCGCTGGGGGCAACTGGAAAAACAGCACCCCATCCGGAATAGACGGGTCCGGGTTACTGAGGCTATATTCGAATTGCAGGTTCTCATTCTCCGCAAACGTGACTCCAAACAAATAGGTATTCCCAATAAATGTAGGCGTATCGGGCCCGATCGGCACTGGAGTGCCTGTGCTCATGTCATAGATGTTGACGCTCGTGAGGAAGTCTCCTAAGTCTGACGATGTGGTTCCGGAGAACGGCATAATCTGCTCAAACGCGCCGCCGATCACAAACCCATTGCCAAAGTCCAGCCCGAGGCCTACGTCTTCCGCGAGCTCCGCGACTAACTCCAGCGTAAAATTCACCGGTCCGGCAAATGCGAGTAGATCGACTTCATACTCCGTTTGGCCGATCTCATCCGGCTCTGCGGCTTCGTCCTCTTCCGCCACCGTGTTGTCATCCGGTGCATCGGCATTGTCTTCCGGCGGGAGAACTAGCTCTTCCTCTGCGGGTGGCGCAGTATCTTCCGGCGCATCTTCGAACCACACCGTGATAAGGCCGGCGGCATCCATTGTGTACCAGCCGATGGCAGTCTCGGTGTTGGGGTGATAAATCGGCGATGCCGCCGCAGCTTGAACCCGAAGTTGGCGCGGCAGTTGATACACCAGCACCCCATCGTCATTCAACGCAAACGGCTCCCCTTCCGCCTCTGCAAACTGGATGGCGAATTGATACGTCTCGTCTACATGTAAGGTGTCCTCGTCCAGACCCAAGACGGTGACATCTTGGACAAAGTTGCGCAAATCCCACGGGTTTCGCACCTCTTCAGGCGCTTCCGCCAGTTCGCTCGTCTCAGCCGCGCCAAAGCCCGGCATGAGCAATACCGCCGATAAAATCATGGCAACTGCAAGTAATAATGACACCGGTTTCTTGATTCGCACAATAAACATAAGGCCACCTCTTAAAAACATCTTAATAAGCAATGACTCGAAAACTGGCGCTGGGTATCAATTTTTATCAAAAAAACATGCAGACAGCACTTTTCATAGTGCCATTATGTTGTATTATGTTGTAAATTATGTCAAAAGTCAATAGATATGACAGAAAGTGGGAAAAGCTTTGCCGAAATCTGCGGCTTCTGTCAGAACATAGCTACAATATATGGTGTTTTTGTACGCATTTCATCATTGACTTTACTTTGACACATTAGTATAATGTTGACATAATATATCACACTATAATATATTGTTTCAGGTTCTGTCGTTTTTGGGAACACACGCGGACACTTATGCGTCAACACGATCGAACCGGAGGCCTTCGGGCCATAACATAGCGTTGGAGGAGTACGAGGATGAAAATTACAAAACAAACACGTAGAATCTTAGCGATGACACTAGCATTTGTCATGCTGTTTTCGTTGATACCGATGGCGACGGCGGACGAAAATCCGCCAATGGAGCCAGTAGTGGTCCCGGTGCCGCTAGCGGCAGACCCCGTATCCACCTGGGCCGAACTGAACGCGGCTATTCTCGGCGCAGGCGGCGGCACAGTGACGATTGAACTGACAACGAGTTTTTCCGCCGGGGTGAACGAAGACGCTATCCGCATCGAAGACGGGAGCAATATTTTCCTCACCAGCGCCGCGGGAGGCCCGTTCACATTTACACAGACAAACGCTGGCCAGCGGCACTTTATTCTCAGCACAGGCACATTGACGTTAACAAATGTCATTCTGAGCGGCGACCGGGAAAACCCCGCTATTACGTGGGATCATGGCGGCATTTCGCTTGGGACAGGGCCAACCGGGATAGCCGGTGGTCCCACTGTTCGTCGGCTGTATGTGGAAGCAGGCGGCGTAATTCAAAACAATCGCTCCAGCCAAGGCGGCGGTGTGTTTTTGAATGGCGGCAACGCGGCCCTCATCTTAGACGACGGCGGAACAATCAGCGGTAACTTGTCCACTGGGCCTGGCGGCGGCGTGAGCGTCACAGGTAGTTCTACCTTCACCATGGATGGTGGAATCATTGAGGCGAATGTGGCAACTACCAGTGGCGGCGGTGTCCAGGTCGTTGGCTCTCAGTTTATCCTGGCAGGCGGAACCATCTACAATAATGCAGCAAACAATGGCGCCGGCATGTTCTTGCAGGGGGCTTCAAGCGTACTAATGTCTGGCGGCAGCGTTGAACGCAACGAGGCGGCAAGCCATGGCGGCGGTGCGATGGTAAATGCGGGCGTCACCTTCACCATGACAGGCGGCGACATCTATGACAATGACGCAGGAAGCGATGGCGGAGGCGTGGTTGTGTTGAACGGCAATTTTGTGCTGCAGGACGGCACAATTGAGAATAACCGCGCGGCCAATGGCGGCGGTGTCTTTGTATGGGGTACCGGAACCGTTACAATGAACGATGGTACGATCACCCGCAATATTGCGCAAAATAACGGCGGCGGTGTCCACATAACCGGGGAGGGTTCGCTCTTTACGATGAATGGCGGAGAGATCGTCGAAAATCTAGCCGGCTTCATACTCCAGCTTCCGCCCCTGCCTCCAATTCCAGTCTTGAATCCCAACCATGGCGGCGGCGGTGTAAATATCCACAGCGGCACCTTTACCCTGAACAATGGCACCATACTAGAGAATCTGTCGGGAAGTCACGGCGGCGGTGTGCGCCGCGGCGGGGGCCCTGCACAGGCGGATCAAAATGCCTTTTTCAACATGCTCGGCGGTGCTCTCAGTGATAACACAGCCGCCCTAGATGGCGGCGGCCTATTTGCGGCTGGGGGCGTCTACAATACAGACACCCTGCCGCCGGATGCCTACCCGCGTATTACCATAGGCGCAAACGCAGTCTTTTCCGGTAATCGGGCACGGGCTGCCTTCCGTCCGCCAAGTGACATCAGTGCAATCGCCTATCGGATTCAGACCACATCTGCGACACTCTTTGGCAGCCCGTTCAATAATTTCGACATCAATTTTAATATGCCGCCAGAGGTGCATTATCTCACCGTTAGATTTGAAACAAATCTAACTTACGGTAGCTTCAACGCCCCAGGTCCGACCAATGAACGGGAAGAGAACATCTATATAACCACACCCTCTCCCCCTGGCATTCCCGCTGGCTCGCCCCTCCACCCACAAGGTAGACCGGAGGTAACAGCAGTATCGGGCCAGACGTTCACAGGCTGGTTGGTGGACGGAACACTCAGCCCATTGCTGTCAAATGCCCAAGTCGACGCATTTGACATCACGGACGATACCACATTTATCGCACAATATGCCGGATACGTGAATCACATTGTGCGGTTCTACCGGAACTACGGGGCAAATCCCTTCTATATGCAAAAAACCGCTCAGGATGGCCAGCCTGTTCCTGTTCCGGCTCCTCCGATGCGCTCCGGCTTTAATTTCCAAGGCTGGTATACAACCCCGGCAACTACGACCCCCTATAACTTCGCTACGCCCGTCACAGGGAACTTGAATCTATACGCGAGATGGACATTCGCAGGCGGCGGTAACGGAGGAGGCGGAAATGGCGGTGGTGGCGGTGGAACAACTGATCTCCCCTCTCGCCAAGCGTATCTAATCGGAACAGAGGAAGGCCTCATCCGTCCGCACGCGAACATTACACGGGCCGAAGTGGCAACCATCTTCTTCCGCTTGATTACTGACGCAGACCGCGCCGCAAACTGGAGCCAAACCAACTCCTTCCCGGATGTGGAACTCAATCACTGGTTTAACAATGCTGTATCCACCACCACGCGGATGGGCATCTTCCAAGGCAGACCAGACGGCACATTCGGTCCGAACGACCCCATCACTCGCGCTGAATTGGCGACGGCGGTAACACGCTTTATGGATGTGGCGGGCCTCGCAAACACAGGTAACAACCTGTTCAGCGACATCCAAGGCCACTGGGCGAACGTGTATATCAACGCAGCGGCGATGAACAGCTGGGTACAGGGTCCGGATGGTCTGGGCGGCGCGTTTTATCCTGATCGTCCGATCACACGCGCGGAAACCGCGGCGATTATCAACCGTATTTTCCAACGTTTGCCTGAAACCACAGCGGATCTGCTGCCGAATATGGTCACCTGGCCAGACAACGCAAACACGAACGCATGGTTCTATCTGTATCTCCAATCCGCGTCGAACTCGTACACCTTCCGCATGAAGGCGGACGGCATTCATGAGAGTTGGGTCACGCTTGTCCCAGTCCGCGACTGGGCGGTTCTGGAACGACCGAACTCTAGACCGGAGCATATTCTCCGTTAAGGGAACAACAAACAAGACAAAACTGGGAGGTATCCGCGTTGGATACCTCCCAGTTTTTATAGTCTTGCACGCGGTTATGTATGCTCAGTCTTCTTACAGGCTCCTTTTCACCGGAGCCTGTTCACGCAGCAAATATCCCCACGGCAGCTGTCTTCCCTACTGATTATACGCCGCGTCTAAACCATGGCCCGTAATCGCGAGCCAGCGCTCTGTGACGCCATTTGCATGCAGCTCCCAGTCGTGCGTATGCGCGGCTTCCATAAAGTCTGCGTGGGCCCAGTGGGTGCCGTCCAGGTCGATGAACTCGACGACATCGTCCGGAATGTGCTCGAGCAGAATCCCGCGCTCTAACACGCGGTTTGCGGCTGTCACAAACTCCGCGCGGGAGAGGTTTGCGGTAGATCGGAATGTGCCGTCCGGGAAACCGATAAACCAGCCTCTTGCGGCGGCGGAAAGGATGTAGCGATATGCCCAGTCATTGGAGAAGACGTCGGAAAAGGGATTGTTCGTGGTTTCAATCAAATCGTCAAATCGGGACACTACCGCCGCGAGTTCTCCTCTTGTGATCGGATCGTTCGGGCGGAACGCGCCGCCATAACCGTCAAATATACCATGATGCGTTAAAGTACCGACGGCGAGGCCGAACCACTCGTTGCCGCTTACGTCAGAGAAGGGCTGCGCCGGCGTGAACCCTTTAAACTCGGGTCTGAGCAACCGGTAAAAGACGATGGCCACTTCGGCGCGGGTAATGTCCGCGTCCGGCCGCATTTCGAAATCATGCGGACTTTGCACCACAATGAGCGGACGGATATCACCGGCTCCCGCGATAGTCACACCCGGGCGGGCCACATTCCCGCGGAGGAACCAGATATGCTCGTCTACAAAGAAGTCGCCGGGAGGGGGGGGCGGGGGCGGGGGTGGTGTTGGAGGATCTCCACCGCCATTATCACCAGGGACCGTAGGTGTCCATTGGGCAGTGAGGATTACGTCCGCGGCGGGCATTGTGAATGTGGCGCCTGACTGAATTACAGTGTTTGTGTCGCTGCGGTGCCAGCCTGTGAAGGTGTGATTGGTTCTGGTTAAGTCGTGCGGCAGAACGGTAACCGTTTCACCGGCTATGTAGGGATTATTTGAATCAACCGGCACCGTGCCGCCTGTATTGCCGTTGCCGACATAGGTCACGGTGAAGCGCGGGGCGAATGTGTTGGTCACGGTGGCGAACAGATTATAGTCTAACCCGGGGCCGCTGACATAGGCAACATCAATGCCTATTGTAAAGCCGATTGACCCGTCCGTCGGAAGCGCAACGCCAAATTCGTCTACCTCAACGACCAGATAGTCCCCGCTGTTCCCCGCGAGGAAGTATTCTCTGATCCCCTGCAAAACAGCTGGATTTGCTTCGCTAAACGAAATCACTTCACTCGGCGTACCCGGCGGAAGAGGGGCAATATAACTCGTAGCCGCATAGATAAACGCACCGTCATCGTCCAGCAGGAAGGTCAAACGTTGGCCGGTGGCAACTCTGTAAATCACTACATAGAAGGTTGTTTGATCTGTCACGGACCAAGCTTCCGCAGCGCCGGCAAGCGTTTTGGAGATTACGAAGTTGCCCTCTATCGGATCGAAGAAGTTTTCGATGGTAACGATCGTATCCGCGTCGTCCACCATGGGGAAACCGTCTGCATTGACATGCACAATATAACCGGGTCCGGGACCTACAACAGATATGTCCTTATCATCCCAGCCGAGCATTGGTTCAAACTCCGGCAGCAAGGTATTCACCGTTGCCGCTGTCGGAAACACCTCTTCAACCCGATACTCAATCGTAGGCCCAAACGGGTGCACGGGTACTTCAATCAATCGCGCGGATTGTGCGGCGCTGAACGGGATCACCGTCCGCGCTCTTCCGGGCGGGAGCGCTTCACCCACCGGGCAGAGCACTTGATAGGCATAGGGATTCGTAATCGGATCAAAGTCTTCCGTGGTAAACCCAATGACACGCCAAATTTCCTCTTGGCCCAGCGGGTCCGCGACGAAGACCAAAAGTCTGGGCTCTAGCTCGTCTGTCCGTACTCGCGCGTAAAATGTCGTGTCCTCTGTCACACCCCAAGCGGCGGCGAACGGGCACAACTCTTTCTCAAACACGATGTTCCCGCCGTGGAACTTGTAGCGGTTCGTCAGGGTAACAACGGTGGGGAGATTAAATTGCACAGTCTCAGTCGGATCATGTGTCCCGTCCTCGCGCATAGAGTCATAAATCACGCCCCAATGCCACAGCGGACGCGCATGCCAAGCCGGGTCGCTGATGATCGGCTCTACAGTCTCCCACAGATCGAACCAAGAGAGAGGATTATCGTTCTCATCCCACCAGAGCGGGTTAGACGGGTCAATCAGGTCGATCGGTGTGTTGGTAGACGCCCAAAACGGAAGATGATCTCGCCCCGCCCAGATAGCGGTCCAAGCGTCATCTGTGCTTAGTGTACCACCTGCGCCATCTTTTGTGACGCCTTCTACTCGCCGCACTTCTTGGACCTCATAGTGAATTCCGGTCCAGAGGTTGGAGATGCGAAGACGCGCATACACAGAGAGCGGAAGCTCCATAATCGGGGTTGTATCCGAGTAGTAGTACGTAAATCCGACGATATGGTTACCCACGCACCAATACGTACCGGTGAATATATCCCCAAACGCAATACCCGCCGAACGAGGATCATTGATCGGATCGTGCGCGCGGAGCACCTCTGGGTGGAAGAGCAAAAAATTCTGCGCTTCCAAGTCAAAGACGCGTACGTAAAACTCGGTGTAGGAGTCTATATCCCAATCGGCGGGAAATCCGTCCAACAGTTTGTAAATTTCGAGGAAGCCGATACCATGATCGAAGGTGTTTTCGATCATGACATGTGTCACTTCTCCTGTTGACTCATGCGGGATCGTAAATGTATGTTCCGAGACGAAAATGTGGTCCGTCTCGCGCTCATACGCGGGCAGCCACGTACCGCCGCCATCTACGCTAAACTCGACATCAATCAGGCCGAGAATTTCAAAGGTGAAAAACTCATACAGGCCATATATTACAGGAGTCGCATTCACGCTAGACACCTGTATCGGCAGGTCGTGGATATAGACGGTCACGCCGGTGTCGTATGGCCAAGTGCCGGAAAAGGTGATGACCGTGTCCAGCGAAATCAACTCCGATTCGTCGACGGTGCCGTAAGCCTCATAGGTGTTCAGTCCGGTAGGCCGCAGCACAACATACCGATCGTCTTCATGCCCCAGCGCCGCATTCCCCATCGGAATAAACAGTCTTGCCGTAAATTCCCAGTTGCCGCCCTCGTCTCCATCCTCTCCTGAGAGGAAATACCATTCTTGGTCCGGGTACATCATCTCAAGATTTTTCGTAATCCGCAGCGTGCCGGTAGGCGTGGCTAAATCTTCCAATATAATCCGGGCCACAAAGGGCGAATTAAATACAAGATGCGCCCCGTCCCAAACATACAGATCCGAATCAAGCGGCCTTCTGAAATAGTGTTCACTCGTGATAGTTCTCGTGCCGATCTGGCCCTGGTTGCCCCCGGCCCCGGTGAGATATACTTCGTAAGTGACATTCAACAGGGTCGGCGTCCCCACGCCGAGGTCTTCCTCAAGGAGCTGCCACACGGTGAAGCGATATGTTTTTCTCCCGGCGGCATCCGTACCCTTCTGCCACTCCAGATACCAGTAGAAGGTGCTCCGGGTGCCGTCGGCATAGGTTACGGAGGCGTTCCGTACCCAGTAGCTATTCGGCGGCGCAGCAGCAGCAGCAGCAGCATCGGCAGGCCGGCTCGCCGGGCTATTGTTCTTGTCAAACGCGATCGTCAGGCCGAGTTCACGGTCGATGATTACGGCGCTGTTGAGGCCCGTGCCGTTGTTCCAGTTCGCGGTAATTTCAAAGGCGGGCGTTTCGACCAGTTCCTTTGTCCAATAATACCCATTGCCGCTGCTCGGCTCGAATCGCACTTCAAGGTTCGAACCCAGTGTCGAATACCAGTGGTTGATGAGCCATTCCGCGGGGAGCCTGTCCGGCAGATAGATGGTATAGGTAAATGAGAAGGGAGCGGCCGGGTCTTTGATGTCGTCTTCTTCGATGAGGAAGGTCACAGCGCCGGGGGTGGAACTATCAATAGTGCCCGGAAAGCCTGGGGCGGAACCAAACGCAAAATCGCCCAATCTGGTGGTGATCGCTACGAATGGATCGGCGGCTCCCAGCAAAACCTCAGTGCCGTTTTCCATGACATACGGCCGACCCCAAACATAGATTGTGACATAGACAAGGCCGGTGGGGAAACCACCCAGATCTCGCTCATAAACAAGCGTCGTGTCTGTCCAGATTTGGCCCGGGAATAGCGGCACAGGGTCGCCAACTTCTTGCGCAATGTAGAAATTCGGCAAGAACCCATCTACCTCATGCTCATCACCGCTCCGAGGAACAGGACCAGAGGGGAAATTCGTAGCAGCCGGGACAATCCCAATATAGCCCGCTGTCGTCCTGGCGACCGGCGCGCCGATGTTCACAGGCGGAGCCGCCTCTGGGACGGGCGTGTATTCCTCCGCGAAATGCGCCTCCCCTTCCGGGGTGATCTCGTCCGCCGGCGGTATGTCTTCAGCCGCGCCGTAGTATGCGGCGTAGGTATCGTCAGCTTCGTCTGCCGCGAGATCAGCCTCGGGTGCGGGGGGATATACATCCGCGACCTCGTATATATCCAGCAGGTCGTAACTATATGTAGTGGTAGCCTCAGCCGCGGCTGAGAACTTTCCAAAAATAAAGACGAAGACCAGCAACCATGCGATTGGCTTTCTCAAGTGTCTCATACTGAACTCCTCTTATGCAGGGTATTTTTATATAAGCTCACAAAATTCACACATCTATACAGTTATATATTATGACATGATGCCCGATTATTGTCAACCATTCGACCGGATAATTTTTACCGCATTATAGTAACAAAAATCCTTGTAGTCTATCAGGAACAGTCCACCATACGCCTTGCCGCATGGAACAAGATATAGGGCGCATCTATTGCGCACAGGCAGTATTGCTCGATTTCCAGTTCAACAAATATGACATGCCACTGTCACATTTATGTGGTATACTATTTGGGGTGATGATATTGCAGACGAGCCGACTATTCGAAATTATATATCTGCTGCTGAACAAAGACCGCGTAACCGCCAAAGAACTGGCAGAGCGGTTTGGCGTTTCTTCGCGGACCATTTACCGCGATATTGACACAATCAGCTTAGCGGGAATCCCAGTTTATACCGAAAAAGGCAAAGGCGGCGGTATCAGTTTATTGCCTGACTTTGTGCTGAACAAATCCATTTTAAGCGAACAGGAGCAGGGTGAAATCCTCGCTTCATTGCAAGGATTGACGCAAATCCAGTCTGGCGACGCAGACCGAGTTTTGCAGAAATTGTCCGCCGTATTCAATAAAACCGCCGCGAAATGGTTGGAGGTGGATTTTTCTGACTGGAGTTTTGAGCAGCAAGACCTTTGGGGCGGTTTCAAGTCTGCTATTTTACAAAAACAGGTCGTGGAGTTTGATTATTACAATTCCTACAGTGAAAAGACACACCGCCGGGCCGAGCCGATCCAACTTTGGTTTAAGTCAAAGACCTGGTATTTAAAAGCCTACGATTTAAGCAAATGTGGCATCCGATTGTTCCGATTAAGCCGTGTGCGGAACATGCGTATCACTGCAGAAACGTTTGCCGAGCGAAACCCGCTCATAGAGGAGACAATCACCACTCCATCTATCGGCCAGAGGCCCGATGTCGCATTGAGACTTCGGATCAAACCGGAGATGGCGCATAGAGTGCTTGATGAATTTGCAGGCCTTGTCGATGAGCAAGAGGCAGACGGCAGCTACATTGTCTCCCTCTGTTGGCCGGAGGATAATTGGGTTTATGGCACGATCCTCTCATTTGGAGAATACATTGAAGTTCTTGAGCCGGAACGTATCCGAGCAATTATTCGGGACAAAGCAAAGAAAATTTATGAGCAATATTTATAATGTGACACGCTGTTGTCAGATTAGCGTTGATACAATGGTGATGTAAGTAAGAAAAATAGGAGGAGGGCAATATGATTACGTATCGTTTTAAGGACAGCTTCGCCGTGATCGGCAAAGCGGACCAAGGCTCTGTTGAGAATTTCCAAGAATGGGCTGACCCTTTGTGGACATCCTTAGAAAGTAGCTTCGCAGAAATCGAGAGCATCGTGCGCAAACATGTAGATGGCAAGCCGTATTTTTGGAGTGCATTGAATGACAACAGTGAAAGCAACAAGCGCTGGGGTGAACCCGGATTTGACGACTCGGGGAAATACATGGCCGCTTGCGAAGCGGATGTGGATGCCGTCGCTCCCATCGGCTGGGCGAAATGGATTATTCCTGCGCAAACATATATGGTGGTGAGAAGCACAGCGGCAGAACTCGAGGGGATTTACGCCGCCATAGTAGAGAGGTGCGGGGGGAAAATAATTGGCGTTGGACACTCCTTTTTCCCCGAATACGGCAACGACGACTTAGTTGACACCTATATCCCCATTGCGAGCGGGATGATGCATTGCCAATCATGCGGGATGCCCATGACCGAGGATTCTCAGTTCGGGGAAAACGCCGATGGGAGTAAAAATGAAGACTACTGCTGTCATTGTTATCCGAACGGGGCGTTTGAAAATCCGAATGAGACAATGGAAGAAATGATCGAGAGCTGTATCCCCTTCCTTGTGGAAGATGGCGCGCATGCCACTGATGAGGACAGCGCAAGAAAATTGCTTACGGAGTTCTTGCCCACATTGAAACGCTGGAAAAAGCAGCATATCGAAAAGTTGCAGGCCATGAGCAAAGAAACGTATCCTTTAGTAGTCCCACGGATTTTGCTGAACGGACAAGCCGCTGAGGCGCTGGAGCTATATCAGAAAGCATTTCACGCGACGGTCAGCGCGAAAATCCTGTTTGCGGACGCAGATCCAACGGATTTACAGTACATAGGAACAGAAAAAGACCATCTTGTCTATTATTCTGAATTGATGATCGGAACACACATGGTAATGGTGACTGATGATGCGAGCGGAATCTTAGGCACTGATTCCGGCCGGAGGCCGTTATTGACGGGTCTGTGCGTCAGCTTTGACAGCGAAGAAAAGGCAAGAGCGGCCTACGAACTGCTTTCTGACGGAGCGGAAATTATTATGCCAGTCATGAGCAACTCTTTCTGCACGTTTTTCGCAACACTGGCGGACAAGTTCGGGGTTGTGTGGGATTTGTACTATGGTGCGCCATAACTGATGGGACCGGGCGCTTCTATGCAATAGAACGCGATGTTCGCAAAAGAAAATCAGTCGACAGAAAACCAAAGGCCGGACAAAATATTTTTGTCCGGCCTCTGTATATTCGCAGTACATATGGCACTTGCCCTAAAAGAAACAAAACCGAAGCCCAACGCAGTGGGTTCGGTTTTGGAGCACAGCGATGGGGTTGCGAAATGCAGTTTTCGGCAAAAGCCACAGGCTGACGCCGGAAACGGAATGTAGCTACCCCGGTAGCGAGCATGGTGCGGATGAAGGGACTCGAACCCCCACGTCGTGAAACACGAGAACCTAAATCTCGCATGTCTACCAATTCCATCACATCCGCAAATATTTCATTTTATAGCCCCGCCGTTGGCGGGGCTATAAAATGAAAATAAATTTGCTCGTTGCTATTCTAGCACGAAAACCCCAGCCTGTCAATTTCCAGAATCTTGACAGCGCCCCAAATCCAAAGTACACTAGCGATAGGCAATCCGGGTGGAGCGCAAATACACCCATTTCAAGGAGGCAACAACATGGATAATTTCATCTACCACAATTACACAAAGATCGTGTTCGGCAAGGACCAGGAGACAAACGTCGGGGCTCTCACCGCAGAGCTCGGCAAAAAAGTGCTCCTACACTATGGCGGCGGCAGCATCAAACAATCCGGCCTGTATGCCAGAGTCGTGTCCTCCCTCCAAGAGGCTGGAGTCGCCTTCGTCGAATTGGGCGGCGCCCTACCCAATCCACGGCTTTCACTCGTCCGCGCAGGCATCGACCTCTGCCGCCGAGAAGGTGTCGACGCAATCCTCGCCGTAGGCGGCGGCAGCGCGATTGATTCCGCCAAAGCCATCGCCCTCGGCGTCCCCTTCGAGGGAGACATCTGGGACCTCTTCACAAAAAAAGCCACATCGAATCACGTTTTGCCGGTCGGCGTCGTCCTCACTATCCCCGCCGCGGGGAGCGAGTCCAGCATTGTCTCTGTCGTTACAAACGAGGAGACACAGACCAAAATCGGCCTCCACCACCCAAACTTCCGGCCGCAGTTTGCCATCCTAAACCCCGAACTCTGCTTCACACTCCCCCCCGACCAAATCGCCAACGGCGTCTGCGACATGCTGGCCCACGTCATGGAGCGGTATTTCACAAATACCCCCGGTGTTGATTTCTCTGACCGCCTTTGCGAAGGCGCCATGCGCTCCATGCTCGCACTCGGCCCAAAAGTGTTAGAAAACCCGACCGATTACGACACTTGGGCCAACCTCATGTGGGCCGGCTGCGTCGCCCACGGCGACATCCTCGGCGTTGGTCGCGTCGGAGACTGGGCCTCCCACCGGACCGGTCACCACTTCTCTGCCTACTATGACCTCCCCCACGGAACCGCGCTTTCCATCCTCTTCCCCGCTTGGATCAAATACGTCTACCGGGAAAACCTGCCTCTCTTCGTCCAGTGGGCCCAGCGCGTGTTTGATGTAGATCTCACAACCGCAGACCCCGACGCAATCGTCCTCGAAGGCGTCCGCCGCCTGGAAGCGTTCTATAAGCGCATCGGCCTCGCCACCCGCTTCTCCGAAGTCGGGATCGACGATACGCATTTCGAGGCCTTCGCTACCCGCTCCATCCCTGTAGGCGCCCTCAAAGCGCTCTCAGTGGAGGATATCGTCGCTATCTATCGTCTGGCTCTGTAGGCCCTGACGACCACGACAAAAGAAACTCCATAAGCAAAGGAGCAATCTCCCTGCTTATGGAGTTTCTCTATGTCCCTTCTATCCCAGAAAAACCACTACCAGCAAATTGTAAATCATATGCAGCACAATCGGGACAAAGATGTTCCTGGTTTTCACAAAAGAATACGAAAACAGTCCTCCAAGCAGAAAAACCACTACACTGCTCCCTGCAAAGGCCACCAAATCCTTCCCCTGATAAATCCAGATCGGAAAGTGAATGAGCACAAAGAAAACCTCATTCACCGCGATCGCAGACCAAAGCTTCATCTTCTGCAGCAAGGCATTCAACAGGAAGCCCCGAAATACAATCTCTTCCGTGATGCCAACAAACAAAACCGCCCCAATCAGCCTCTCCGGCTGAAAATCAGGGTGAATCCCCACACCACCATAGAGAAAAATCGCCCGCAACAGCGGCCCAAACACCACCAACAACATCGGCGCATCCGAAAACCACCGCGGCCTCGTCACCACCATCTCCCGAAGGCTGATCCACATGTCCTCCCGATAATACCGAATAAGCAAAATCGCCGGAATCGTCCACACAAGCAGCTTGATCGCCTGTCCCACCAACGCCAAAGCAAACCCATCCAGCGATTCAGCAAGAACCGGCTGCAAAACAAGCTCCTTCACGCTCCACGCAGAAAAGAAGACGATCAAATATACACCTAGTTTGTGAGCCGTCAGCTTCCGCTCCCTAATCAAAGTAAAACAACTCCTCAAACTTCTTATCTAACGCAACACAAAGAATCAAGGCCAACTTCGCCGTCGGACAAAACTGCCCCGTCTCAATCGAACTGATGGTATTGCGAGACACACCAACTAGATCCGCCAACTCCGCTTGCGAAAGGTTATTCTCCGCCCGCGCCACTTTCAACTTATTTCTTAATACGATTTCATCGTTCATATCAGCCCCACCACCCCTGAAGAACGCCTACTTCCCGCACGAACAAAAAGGCGAAGTACCCTCCAAATAGAACGCCAAAAACAATTGCACCCATCATATATCTTTTTTGCTTGAAATAGCGATATTTCGCGAGAAAATCCCCGAAGCAATGCGCGCCATAAAGCGCAAACAATGCCCACATGGTAAGTATTTGTCCGGTAATCACACACAACAAAATCAGTAGAATACCTACTATTTCGATATAATAGTTGCCCAACTTTAACCCTTCGTTTACCGCATACTTTATCCCCTCGTCATCGTTTGACCGCCTATTCTTTGCCAATATTTCCTCTTTGCGGCTGCCGTTGCCTACTGTTGAATTGTTCATTCCAGTTCCTCCAAATATTATAGTATTTCTCCGCTCGTGCCACTTTCAGCTCGTTTTTAATATACGTTTACCCATCATACCCAATCACCATCCCATCACCAAGAACACCACTCGGACAGTGGAAACCACTATGAAAAAAAGATAAATAACCGCTTCCAACAAGTGCTTTTTATCCCTCGTAAAGCGATATGCTAAAATGGGTGAAGCAACAAAAGATGCCAACACAGAGGCAACAAGCGAATTGACGATTAGATCGAACGCGTATTCCATATCACTCAATCGTGCAGAAACAAGAAGCGTCACAGCCACGATTGCAAGGGGAATCCACCCCTGTCTAAGACCTTTCGCCTGCACATATTCTACACCCTCGTCATTGCTCGATTGCCTGCTTCTCGCCAAAATCTCCTCTTTACGACTGTTATGTTCAGTTCCATTGTTCATCGCAATTTCCTCCAAGTACAAATGGCATTTAGCCAAGTTTTATTGTCAATTAAATTCTACCACGCGCCAAGTCTACTTGTCAATACATTTTGCAAAGTTTTCTGTGCAAACAAAAAACGCTGTCCAAATGGACAGCGTTTTCTATCATGCAACCTTACATATCATCATCCAGATCGTCATCATCCGGAGTCAGCGGCATGCGGCGTGGCGCCTCTTCTATCGTATCCCGAAGCTGCGCCCCAGCTACAGACCTAAAGCGCGCCCGCGACCCGCGCACTTCTTCCAAAGCCGTCCCAATCGCATCTTCCGTGCGTTTGAGCGTATCGTCCGCATAGACGTTCGCCATTTTCTTAAGTTCAGCAGCCTTAGACTCGGCCTTACTGAGCAACTCATTGGCTCTGAGACGCGCCTCGCGGACCACCTCTTGATCGTCCACCTTCTGCCGCGCGTGTTCTTCTGCGACACGACGAATGCTCTCCGCCTCGCGTTTGGCCCCCGCAATAAACTCCTGACGCGCCGCCATGAGCTTCCGGCTCTCTTCAATCTCCGCCGGGAGTTGGGCTTTCAACTCGTCCAGAATGTCGAGAAAACGGTCTCTCTCGATCACACAGCGGTCCTTGCCCAGCGGCACACCATAGGCTTCCGTGACCATTTGATACATCATTTCTACCAGTTCTAAGACACTATTGTTCTCCATGGTTCCATTACCTCCGTTTATCCGTAATATCCTGAATGATTTCCCTCGGCACCGATTCGGTCAGGTCGGCCCCATATTTGGCCATCTCCTTCACCAGGGAAGAACTTAAATAGGTATATTTCTCTCTCGCCGGTAAAAACAGCGTATCGAGCTCGGGGTTGATCTTGCGGTTCATCAGTGCCATCTGGCATTCCCGTTCATAGTCGCTGATGACGCGCAGGCCCTTGACGATCACATTGGCCCCTTTCGTCTTCGCGTATTCCGCGAGGAGCATGTCCGCCGTATCGGCTTCTACGTTACTGAACCGTTCCGTCGCCTTGCGCACCAGTTCAAGGCGCTCTTCTTGCGTAAACATGGGGTTCTTCTCCGCGTTGACCATCACACAGACGATGACCTTATCAAAAATCTGCGCGGCCCTGCGGACAATATCGAGGTGCCCCAAGGTGATGGGGTCAAAGCTTCCGGGATAAATAGCGATTTTCATGGAGAGTGTGTTCCTCACTTTTCAGCGCGGGTATAGAGGGTGATTTTCACCTTACCGTAGCGGTATTCCCGGCCTTTTTGATAGGGTTCCGCCAACTCCGGCAGAATCGTCCCAACTTCTGTCTCACACACCATTATACCATGTTGATTCAAGTTGTCAAACTGTACGATTTTTTCGAGGATACGGTCGACATTCGCCAGACCATAGGGCGGGTCGAAGAAGATCAAATCATAGCGCTCACCCCGCGCGAGAAAGCTCGCCGCATCGATCTGAAACACCTGCCCGCCCACAAGCTGAGTGGAGGCCAGATTGGCCCGAATTAATTGATTCGCCTCTTTCGAGCTATCCACAAAATCGCAAGAGGCCGCACCCCGGCTGAGCGCTTCGATCCCGAGTTGCCCGGTACCGGCGCAGAGATCTAACACCCGTCTCCCCTCAATGTCGAACTGGACAATGCTGAACAGAGCCTCTTTCACCATGGCAGTAGTCGGCCGAATATTGTCATCCACAGGTTCCCGCAATTTCCGTCCCCTGGCCAGTCCTGTAATCACTCGCATGTTTCTTCATCTCCTTCTTCTGTTTCGGGCAGGGTTGTATCCTCGCCCTTTCCATCTTCCGCAAAATAGCCGAAAATCGCCTCGGCCGTATTTTTTGGCACCACTTCCCGCAGTTCTTCCATCGTTGCCTCGCGGATGCGTTTTACCGTCTTGAAATGCCGGAGCAAATCATCCCGTCGCTTCTTTCCCACCCCGGGGATATCGTCCAGCGCCGACCCATAGTTCCCCATCCGCAGGCTGCGCTGGTAAGTAATCGCAAACCGATGCGTCTCCTCCTGCACCGTGCCGATAAACGCAAACACCTGCGGCACAGCCCCCATGCCGATCTCAGACCCATCTTTCGTCACTAACGCACGAGTCCGGTGCTTCGCGTCCTTCACCATGCCGAACACAGGGACAGCCAATCCCAACCGCTCCACCACTCCCGCCGCAACCGCCGCATGCGTCGCACCGCCATCGATAAGCACAAGGTCCGGCAGTTCACCAAACGAACTATCTCCATCCAAATACCGCTGAAACCGCCGCGTCAACACTTCCTCCATACTGTGATAATCATCCGGTGCCGTGAGCGATTTGATCCGAAACTTTCGATAATCCCGCTTAAGCGGCCGTCCATTTACAAATACCGCCATCGCCGCGACAATGTCGTCCGCACCGAGATTCGAGATGTCAAACGCCTCAATCCGCAAAGGCGGGGCCTCCAGCCCTAAGGCCTTCTGCAGCCACTGCAAAATTCCCCGCACCTTCTCTTCCTGAGACGCGGCCCGCTCCGCCTCGACTTTGGCGTTCTCCATAGCCGCCTCGACCAATTGCCGCTTCTCACCCCGCTGCGGGACGGTAATTTTCACCCTATGCCCCGCCTCCTGGCTGAGAAACTCCTCCAGAGGCTCCAAATCGTCGATTTCCAGCGGAAGATAGATCGTCGCCGGATACCGCTCCCGCCGCCCATAATATTGCCGCACAATCGCAGAAATTGCCTCTGCGCTGTCTTCAAGCGGGTTGTCGATCAACTCGTAGTCCTTGTCAAGTAAGCGCCCATTCCCATAGTGTAGCACCGCAAAGGCGCTTTTAGCCGCCCCGCGATAAAACCCAATCGCGTCCGTATCCGCCACGGAGAGCGAAACCACATTTTGCCGGATTTCCAGATTTTCCAAAGCCCGGATGCGGTCCCTCAGACTTCCGGCCAATTCAAAGCGCAGCTCCGCCGCCGCCTGCTCCATCTCCTGCCGCAGCGTCCCGATCAAATCCGCACTTTTGCCCTGGAGCAGCATAATGGCCTCTAGAAGCGCCCTGTCATAGTCCGCCTTCGATTTGTTGGGCAAACAAAACCCCTTGCACTGGCCCATATGGTGATTCAGGCAAGGCCGCTCCCGCCCGATATCGCGCGGAAATACACGGCTGCACGTCGGCAACTGCACCGCATGGCACACCGCGTGGATGACCTCCCGCGTGAGCGCGCGCTTCCCATAGGGCCCATAATAGCTTGCCCCGTCATCCTGCTGTTTTGCGATGACGCTAAACCGCGGATACGCACTCTTCGCATCCAGCCGAATATAGGGGTACCCCTTGTCGTCCTTCAGCAGGATATTATACCGCGGCGCGTGCTCCTTGATGAGCGAGTTCTCCAGCACCAACGCCTCAAACTCACTGGCACAAACAATGACGGCAAAGTCCTGCACCTTGGAAACCATAATCGCAGTCTTGTCCGAATGGCTCCCGCTAAAATAACTGCTGACCCGGTTTCTCAGGCTCTTGGCCTTACCCACGTAAAGGATCTCCCCGTCAGAGGCCAACATTTGATAAATGCCTGGCTTTTGCGGGAGATCCATTGCTTTCTTGTAGAGTTCGTTTACCATCATATCACCTGCCCCCGTGGCATAGCTAAACCGTCTGCTCCACTCTCCGTGTCGACAAAACAGCTTCGCCCAAAACACCAACGATTACAAAAATAAAACCAACCAGACCAATTATGTCTGGGAATTGGCTGAGGAACAAGGCCACCCAAATCGGCGCCAATATCATCTCCAATGGAGCAAACATGGAGGCGGTTTTGGCCTCTACGTACAATAAACCGGCATAATAACAGGCAAAGGCCGTGCCGATTTGGAATGCGCCGAGAAACAGTAATATGCCCCACTCCACCCAACTGATGCTGCTCAGCAGGCTATACGACGGCTGCTGGATAAAGGCAAACACCAGCAGAGCCACAAACAGATTCGATATGCAGGAAAGCCCCGCCGGATTGGTCGTGGATATTTTCTTCGCAAAATAGGTCACACCCGCAAATGAAAAGCTAGTACTGAGCGCAACCAGATTCCCAAGCAGAGTAACATCATCCGCCCTGGATAGCATAGATATCCCAACGCCGACGATCAAGATCAACAGCGGCCAGATATTCCGCAGGCGAAAGGCACTGCGCCCGGGTTTAGATAGCAAGAATAGCCAGATGCAGGCAGTAAATTGCATCCCAATCGCAATCGGCGTACTCGTGTTGTTCAGCCCGACTATAATCGCAATGCCGAGCGCCGCATAACAAGAAAGGAAGCAACCCAAATCTTTGTTCCACACGATTTTTGACACGCGCAAAAATGGCAATAATACAACAAACGCGAAAAAAGCGCGCAAAGCGACGACAGTAAAGGAATCCACATTGAGCCAACGAACAAGCGGGGCGCTTGTGCTCCAAAGTACAGCCGCCAAAATAACCAGCAGAACGCCGGATTTGGATGTGTTTTTCAAGAAGATACACCCTCTGCAATTGTTGTGCTATTCGAACCGCGCTCCTCTACTCTACCATAAATAAGACCAGATTTCCACGTCTCTCCGCGAAAAGCGCAAAAATAAAAGACGGGAACACCAGGTTCCCGTCTCGGTATTGCTTGTCTTAGCCTTCCGCACCCTCGCCGAAGTTAGACTCGATCAATTGAACCAGAGCCGCGATTGCCTCTGCCTCGTCTTCCCCGTCGGCGATGATGGTAATTTCGCCACCTTTGACCACACCGAGAGAGAGCACGCCCAAAAGGCTCTTGGCGTTGACTTTCCGCTCGTCTCGCTCGATCCAAACGCTGGACTTGAACTCATTTGCCTTTTGAATGAAAAATGTTGCGGGCCGCGCATGCAGGCCAACTTGGTTCGTCAGGGTAGCACGTTGTGTCAACATCTGAAACCACATCCTTCTATTTGTGATGTTTGTCTAATTACATACTCTTCTACTATCATTCTACCAAGCGCTACTAGCCTCGTCAATCGAAACTTGCATCGAAGCCGAAAAGTCGGCACGTTGTTGAAATTTGAGGCACTTTGTATCCAAAATTTAGTCTCTATTTCAGCGTCACAACCGTGACCCCCATCTCACCCTCACCGTAGCGGCCGAGGCGATAGTCTTTCACCTGCTTGTTCCGCTTCAAACTCTCATGAATCGCCTGCCGGAGCGCGCCCGTGCCTTTGCCGTGGATGACGGTCACCGTCTCCAAATTACTGAGCACCGCACTGTCGAGGAAGCATTCCGTCGCGCTCACCGCCTCCTCCGCCGTCATGCCCCGGAGATCAATCTCGGGTTTCACACTGGCGCGAAGCTTCGCCTCACTCTGCGCGACCACACGCTTAAAGTCCGGCTTCTTCGCCCCCTCTACCAGCCGCACTTCGGATGGCTTCGCGTTGATTTTCATAATCCCCGCCTGAAGCACAAGGGTCCCATCGTCCGCGATTTCAATGACCTCCGCCTTAGACCCAATCCCCCGAAGCTCCACCGTGTCCCCCGCCTCGATAGGCCGGGCCGGCGCCTCGTCGTGCGCGAACACCTCACCCGCGCCGCCGAGACTAGCTTCCGCCTCATTGAGCCGACGCCGCAAACCCGTACGCGCCTCATTCACCGCCTGCCAATCCCCGTTTTTACTCTCCTCGCGCCGGATCCGCTTCAGCTCCTCAAACACCTCGTCCGACGCGCGGCGGGCATCCTCAATCAGCCCCTGCGCCTCCCGCTTCGCCTGCTCTCCTGCCTTGCGCCGCGCCTCTTCGATCTCCTTGCGCAACACCTCCGCCCGCGCCTTGTCCTCCCGCGCAGACCGCAGCTGCCGCTCCGTCTCGATGCGCTCCTCTTCCATGCGCCGCCGTTGGATGTCGAGTTTCGCGATCACTTCCTCGAAGCTCACGCTCTCCGTATCGACGCGCTGTTTCGCGTCCTCAATAATCGCCTCCGACAACCCCAGCCGCCGAGCGATGGCAAACGCGTTCGACTTCCCCGGCACCCCGACCAGTAGCCGATACGTAGGCCGAAGCGTCTCCACGTCAAACTCACAAGCGGCGTTGACCACGCGCGGCGTGGTAGTGGCATAGAGCTTCAGCTCCGCATAGTGCGTCGTCGCGGCGACCATCGCCCCCCGACCCCGCGCATGTTCAATAATCGCAATCGCCAGCGCCGCCCCCTCCGTCGGATCCGTACCCGCTCCAAGTTCGTCAAACAGCAACAAACTCCCCGGCCCGGCCTCCTCCAGCACCCCCACAATATTCGTCATATGCGCCGAAAATGTCGAAAGCGACTGCTCAATGCTCTGCTCATCCCCAATATCCGCCAAAACCCGGTCAAACATCCACACCACACTGCCGTCTTCCGCCGGGATATGAAGCCCGCACTGCGCCATTAGACTAAGTAGTCCCAAGGTCTTTAGGCTCACCGTTTTACCACCTGTGTTGGGCCCGGTGATGACAAGCGTATCAAACTCCCCGCCAAGCCGAATATCAATCGGCACCGCCTTCTTCTGGTCGAGCAGCGGATGCCGTGCCTTCTTAAACAGCAAGCCCCCGCTGTCTCTCACCTCCGGCTCCGTACAATTCAGCCGATCTGAAAGCTTCGCCCGCGCAAAAATCCCGTCCAAGCGGACGAGTATCTCATAGTCACTCTCAATATCCTCCCGCCGCGCGGCGGCCTCCGCCGAGAGCTCCATCAAAATCCGTTCGACCTCAATCCGCTCTTTGGCCTGTAGCTCGCGAATCTCGTTGTTCGCGTCCACCACGCCCTTCGGCTCAATAAAAAACGTCGCACCGGACGAAGAGGTGTCGTGGATCAGCCCCTCAATCGCGTTCTTATGCTCCACCTTCACCGGCACCACATACCGCCCCGACCGCTGCGTCACCAACGCGTCCTGCAACACCTTCGAATGCGCAGGCGACGAAATGAGCTTACGGAGCGTCTCCTGAATCTTTGCACTAGCCAGCCGAATCTTCCGCCGAATATCCGCCAAATCCGGGCTCGCATTATCCGCCAACTCATCCTCACCCACAATCGCGCTCGTGATCCGTTCCTCCAACTGCTTGTCGCCCACAAGACTGCGGAAATGGTAATCAATCGCACTGATTGACTCTCCTTCCCCCTTCGCATACGCCTTCACCGTCCGCGCGGCTTTCAAAACCCCCGCAATCCCAAGCAGTTCCCGCGTATTGAGCATCCCACCCCGATCCGCGCGCCCCAGCGCCGCCCCAACGTCACGGACGCTGTGAAACCCGGGACTGCCTTTCATACCGATCATCCTCTGTGCCGCCGTCGTCTCCCCCTGCAAGGTCTTGACCGCGCCAAGATCCGCCACAGGCCGAAGCCCCTGACAAAGCGCCTTCCCCGGCTCACTCTGCGCATGCGAAGCCAACAACTCCAGCACCGCCGGAAGCTCTAAAGTAGATATAGATTTCTCTTGTTTGTTCATCTCGTTCTCCTATGATAAAACGCGCCTAATTGATAACGTATCCATTGCACACAAGCATCTGGATACTCTCGTCGAACCGTTCAGCCTTCACAAGAATATAATCCGTGTTATACGTGGAGATCACAAAGATACTAATGCCCGCATCCGCGAGCAAGTTCGCAAGTTTCGCAATGACCCCAACCATCCCAAATTCCAATATACCAGATATCTTCAACGCCCTCCACCCCGCCTCAGTCGCAATCGCCGTAGGCGGCGCATACGCCGATTCGCAGACCAAGGAAATCTCATCCTCCGTTTTTGACAGAAATACAAACGTCCGAGTAAAGTCCACCTGTTTCAGATCATCCACTTTACAAACCGTAAACTCACACGTTAGCTTCTGTAATTCCACTCTCACACCGCCTCATATCATAGTCAAAGCTGCCGCAAAAACTCCAACGTCCGAAATTTACGTTCGAGTTGCGCCAACACATACCCCTCCGCCGCCGCATTCAGCAAATCAAGCCCCTGCTCCCCCAGCGTAAACGCAAACACCCGTCCCATAGGAGCCGCCACAATATGCCGCAACGCCGCCAGACTGCTCGCATCCAGCGGCATCCCAGCCTCCCCACCCGTCGGCCGATGGGCCCGGCAATGGATGTGCCCCCCCTGCAAGTTCAACCGCGGCTCCATCGGCGCCGGATTCCCGCACAAAACACACCCCGAAACCTCCGGCGCATACCCCGACACACACATGAGCCGAATCTCAAACGCTGCCTTTACCAACCTCGGGTCCCGCACCGCGCCGCTGAGCACATGGAGCCCATTCAGCCCCAACGAAAGCAGCCCCGGATCTAAGTAATCCACATCACTGACCGCCTCTAACAACTCCGCAAAATAAGCCCCAACAGAGAGCCGCAAAATATCCTGCCGCAGCCCACCAAATAGCTCAACCACGCGCCCTTCCCGCAGATTCCACCGACCCTGCCGCTCATAAAACTCCAGTTCCGAAAATACCAAAAGCTGACTGGCCGCAGTATATTTCCCCATCTTCTTCCGCGCCCCTCGGGCTGAGACAGTAAGTTTCCCCGCATCTTCCGTCAAAATGGTGAGGATTTTATCCGATTCCTTGTAATGCACCTCGCGGAGGACCAACCCCCGTGTGGATAGTTCCATCAAGAGCCGCCTCCCCTCTATCGCATAGCTCATTATAACGGAAAAAGCACCCGCTGGGAATCCCCCGGGCACTTTTTGACCTCTTATGCAGTTTTCTCTTCAGCAGACTCTAAATCCCGCGCCTCGCAGTAGAGCAGGTAATACACTGGGTCCCCCGTCTCGTAAAACAGGTGCCAATACGTAGCAGATGTCATGCGTTTCATCCTCCACTGCCTTTAGTTTGGCTGGCGGCAAAGGATTTATCAATGGAAATTTTTACTCTATTCGCAACTCACCCACTCGTACATGCCCGTCCCATACTTGAAATTCAAATGTATCGGTTGCCCTATCATAAAACCCATCGAAAATCACACCAAACGGGTGTTCCGAAGTGACAAACTGGGCCGTTCCAATCCCAATTCGATCTACACTCAGATATTCAGCCAGCGTCCGTACCATCGCCAGAAACCGCTCAGTTTCTTCTTCACCCTCTGCCCGGATTGAAACCCCAACCATAAAATCCCAATCCGCCACCAACTCTTGCGCTGTCACAGAAGAAAGCCGTAACCCAGTTTGCGCATCCAGCACACGCGAATAATCAACCGTCCATGTGTACCGCGGAAACTGCATACGAAGCGGGAAATATATCCCCTGCGGCCCGTCAAAATACCTGCTGACAATCGTCTCTCTCAGATACTGTTCCCCCATCGCTCCCGCAAGATTGGTAACAAAGAGCCCCATCGGCAACTGATTGCTCAGGCGAAGAATGTGCTCTTCCCCGTTTTGCCTAGTAAACCGCAACGTCCACGTCCGCCATACCATAGCGTCACTAAAGAAACTTGCCGGTTGACTGTGCCTTCCCGCTTCAAGCACCTCGAACTCCCCCAAAAAGAGTAGTGCAAAAGCGTCATATCTTCTTAGATAATCTGCTGTATACCACCTGCCGCACCCAGCAAAAGAAAAAACCAGCAAAACAGCAAGCAAAAGAATCATATACTTTCTAATCTGCGCCACCCCCATACGAAAACATATCTGCTTCTACGCATTATACCATAGGCGTCCATGTAAGTCACGATATCACCCCTCCACTCCCACCCGCATATACTAGCTTGCGCCTGATCGGGCGACTTCAAAAACTGGAGTGTGGTCGTATGAGCTGTTGCGAGAAAAAGCAAGATTGGGAGCGGATCGAGCGTGGCATTCGTGAAATTCGGGAAGGAATCAACGACATCTGCGAGGCCCTCAAAGACCTCGCCAAAGCCCGGGCCGAAGTAGCGCGGATCGAAGCCGAAGTCCGCCGCGTCATGGACGAGTTGGCCCATGCCCAAACCGAGCTCACAGAAGGCGAACAAGATGTCTGCGAAGGCCTCGGCGACATCGAAAAAGGCCTCATCGAGATCATCGTAGGCCTCGAACCCCTGAAATAACCTGCCGCTTTGCTGGCACAGAATCGCTGTGCCAGTACATAGTCATGCACTCAGTTTTTCAACAAAGATGGGAGATGACCCGATGAAAATTTATCCAAACCCAAGCTTTCCCCATGCCCGCCCAGAACGCCCCACATCACGCTCCCGCTCCACCCGATGCCAGCGGATAGACACCATCGCCTTCGTGACCGAACTCCAAACCAGAAATACCAAAGCCCTAGAGCAAAATCAAATCCTTCGTCCACGCGCGGAAAAAACACAAAAATCCAGAGCCAAACTACACCAACGCGACACCGCCGACCACTGTTTCTCCGCAGTCACCGGCCCTCCCATCGAAGTCCCTGGCGGCCACGTCCACGCATTGCCATCTACACCATCTCGGCGGAAGCGAAACGAATAAACAAGAGCACGGTGCATTGCACCGTGCTTAAATCCCTTCCGTATCCCTCGTCCTTTTCGCCTACGGCGAAAAGCTTTTTTGCCGACAAGTGCATGCTAGTGTGCGCCAGAGGCAAAAAAATAAAATCCCATCTTGATTTGGAATTCACTTCCAAATCAAGATACCACATCCCGCCGTAGCGACCCGCCCCGCAGGGCGGCATCCAGTCTCGAAAAAATGCTTGCATTTTTTCGACTATTCGCTCGTATATCCAAAATTCCGCAAATAATGCGCGCTGTCTCTCCAGTTCTCCTTGACCTTCACCCAAGTCTCCAGATACACCTTCGTCCCCATAAAGCGCTCGATGTCCTTCCGGGCCATCTCACCCACCGTCCGGAGCATCGCGCCCTGTTTGCCGATCACCATGCCCTTATGGCTCGCCTTCTCGACATAGATGGCGGCGTCCACGTCGATGATCCCATCGTCCCGCTCCGAAAACTTCGTGATCTCCACGGCAATGCCGTGCGGGATCTCTTTTTGCATGCACAAAAGCAATTTCTCCCGGATAATCTCCGCCACAATTTGCCGCTCCGGCTGGTCGGTAATCATATCGTCCGGAAACAGCTGCGGCCCCTCCAGCGCGTACCCGTCGAGCACCCGGATCAACTCCGCCACCCCATCGCCCATCTGCGCCGAGATCGGCACAATCGCGTCAAAGGCATGCGCCGCCTGATAGAGCGCGATGACCTCCAAAAGCTCCTCTTTCTTCACTGTGTCAATCTTATTAATCACCAACACGCTCGGCACACCGTTGCTTTTAATCCAGTCAATGAGATGCCGTTCCTGCACTCCGATATTCGCAATCGGCTCCACCATCAGAATCACAGCGTCCACATCCGCCACGCTCTCACGGATGATCTTAACCATATAGTCCCCAAGCCGCGTGCGCGGCGCGTGATACCCCGGCGTATCGATAAACACAAATTGCGTCTCATCCCGATTGAGCACCGCAAGAATCCGGTTCCGCGTCGTCTGCGGCTTATTCGTCACAATGGCGATTTTCTCCCCCACCAGCGCGTTGAGCAGTGTGCTCTTGCCCACATTGGGCCGCCCGGATATCGTGACCATAGCAGTTTTCTTTATCATGTACGCCCCTTATCTCGTCAGCCCAAGGCTGCTCAAAATATGCTCTTCCCGCGCCCGCATCCGCTTCTGATCCGCAGGGTCTTCGTGATCGTACCCAAGCAGATGCAGCGTCGCGTGCACCATCAAATATGCGATCTCCCGCGTCACTTCATGCCCGTATTCCTCAGCCTGCGCCGCCGCCCGCTCACTGGAAATAACGATATCACCCAGATGTAAACATTCCGTCTCAGGGTCAATATCCGCCTCATCCGCCTGAAAGTCGCCCGGCACATAAACTGCGGCCGGAAAACTGAGCACATCCGTCGGTACATCCTTGTCTCTATGCGTTTTATTGATCTCCCGAATGCCTTTGTCATCCGAAACCAGCACACTGATCTGGACGGGAGTGATAATCCCCTCCTCCTGCAGCGTCGCCTTGATCGCTCTGCGGCAGAGAGAGGTAATGCCTCGCTCTCCAAGGCCCTGCCTTTGCCGTTTTACATATACCTTGTGCTTTACCATGACTATTTCTTTCCCCCTGCCGGTTTGCGAACGGAACTCTTTCTGTTTTCCGTGACAGCCTTCTTGTTCTCAAAGTTATCATAAGCTTGTACAATCTTCTGCACCAACACATGCCGCACCACGTCAGACGCCGTCAAACGGCAGATGGCAATGTCGTCTATCTTCTCCAACACCCGCGCCGCCTCTTTCAGGCCCGACACCTTGTCCACCGGCAGGTCGATCTGCGTCTCGTCGCCAGTGATGACAATCTTAGACCCAAACCCAAGACGCGTCAGAAACATCTTCATCTGCTCCCGCGTCGTGTTCTGCGCCTCGTCGAGGATGATAAACGCATCATCCAGCGTCCGCCCGCGCATATAGGCCAAGGGCGCAACCTCAATATTCCCCCGCTCCACATGCTTCTGATAGGTCTCCGCACCCAACATATCAAACAGCGCGTCATACAGCGGACGGAGATACGGGTCTACCTTACTCTGCAAATCCCCAGGCAAGAAACCCAACCGCTCCCCTGCCTCCACCGCCGGACGCGTCAGGATAATCCGGTTGACCTTCTTACTCCGAAACGCCGCCACCGCTGCCGCCACAGCCAGATAGGTCTTTCCCGTACCGGCAGGCCCAATGCCCAGCGTGATCGTATTCTTATTAATCGCGTCAATATATTTCTGCTGCCCGACTGTCTTCGCTTTGACAGGCTTGCCCCGCGCCGTGATACAGACCACGTCTTTAGCGAGTTCTTCCAGGCTCTTCTCCTCGCCCTTCTTCACCACGCCGATGATATAGCGCACGTTCTGCGCATCGGCATTCTCGCCCCGCGCCACAAGTCCAAGCAAAGCCTCAATCACCCGCTCTGCGTATGCGACATGTTCCGCCTCGCCCACAATCTTGAGTTCAGAGTCCCGGTCGGTCACCTTGACCCCAAGCTCCTGCTCAATAATACGCAAATTTTCATCAAAGGACCCGAACACACCGATGACACTTTCCATCCGCTCCACGTTGATCCGCTTCTCTACCATAAAATCGCTCCTCACTTCTTCCCCGACGGCACGCGGATAGCCCTCGCGTCCTACCGGCTTTCTTCTGTAATCGGCGCCGCAATCACCATCTCGTCTTCCCTGAGACGGCGCACAGACGCAATCTGTTCCCTGCACTCCGCCCTGAGATGGACCGTCACAATGCCGTTTCCAACCTCCACCTCAAACTCCGTAGACAATACCTGCCCATGGGGGCCGATCCGCTCTCTGAGCTGCTCCAGCAACCGCGCCTGTAAAAACAGTGCCGCCGTGGTTTCATCCAACCGTGTCACCACCGCTTCGTATACGGTATACGTCCGCCGCTCCAGCCGGATGGGCAACACAATCCCGCCGGGCAACACAAAATCAGATTGGTTTACTATTTTATCATATGTGATATGTGAAATTCCACTATCAAAAAATAAATTTATTCTGTTTCTGCCAAAAAATAGTATACGTTTTGTAGAAACTTCACCTGTATACACCTTTTCGACGAATTCTAGCGGCATCGACATGCTCAGCGCATGCCAAGTTCGCGCAAAAATCTCCGCATCCGCCCGGACAAAACGGGTCCCCTGCGCCAAACTCTCCATCCGCCCGCTGACCAGATCCTGCCCCATCACCACCGTATCCCCGACCGCCACCAGCGGCATCCCGTCCCAAACCAGCACCTGGTCAACAATCCCGCTCCGCGTCGCATAGACAGCTGTAGCCACACCCTCCGGAAACATCGTCGGCGGATGCACCCGCTCCCGCACAATCACCGTCGCCCGCGAGCCGTTGATATTGACCGTGATCCAAGACAAATCCGCCAGTTCCAGCAGCATCCGATGCCGCAAAAACTCCGCATCAATGGATGGCCCAAACGTCCCAATCCCAACCCCCGCGTCATCTAACGCGTGCAAAATCACTGCGGCAGGGATGTTCTCATTCCCCTCAATCCGAATATCCCAGATGTAAAGGCTCATGATCCAAGTGGCGGCAAGCGTCGCAATCAGGCCCGCTAAAAGGACGTATCGGCCCCGAAATCGGCGCAAATACACCGGCGCTCCCGCCCACTTAAGCTGCCCCATTTGGGCACCAAGATTCCCCAATAGAGGACCCAATTTCCGATAATTCCGCATCGTCATCGTCACCTGAATAGTGACTTCATCCACCCGCATAAGGTCCCAAAAACTAATATCATTCTGTGCGCAAAGATTCATAAACCGCTCCGGATAAGCGCACTCTACCTCCAGTCTAACATGCCCCGTAAAAAAATTAACGATCCCTTGCATACCCTCCTCCGCCCCCTAATAGACAAATTCGACCCGGAATACCTGCCCCGTAATCAGCAATGCCTCAGCCGTCATCGCGCGAATTTCTAACCCATCACCGATAACTTTGAGCACCACTCTCCCCCCAGCCACGACGATAGCCTCCGGACTATAATCCATCAGCCCCTGATGATTCTCCACCACCACTCGCTGCCCGCCTGTAACTGTAAGCCGCGGCAGGTCCAAAAGCACCTCCCCCGGCAGATCAAACGTGTCCGCAGCGTGATAGAGCATCCCGCCCTGCTTCGCCTTCTTTTTTCTCTCCACAACGTCCACCCCCTGTCCCCATCAGCCTATGCGTCACCCGGAACAAATAGCCCTGCTTGGACTGGGACAGGCCGGGCTATGCATAGGCTGTGTAGGAACCAAGACTGGGATAGGCTGGCTCCGCCTGCCATAACTGACGCCCCGAGAGGGCAAGGCGAAGCCGCAGACCGATTGGTTCGGCGGAAGGAATACCGATAGGTACCTCCTTTGGAAAAGGAGGCTTTTCTCTGCCATACCCTACCCTCGAAAGGAGCCACCCCCTATGCTCTCCCGCCTCCTCGCCCGACCCAAATTCTATGACACCCTCGTCCTCTTCGGCCTCCTCCTGGCCGCGGTGGCTTTGATTTGCTTCCCCGAAGAATCCGTTGGGGCCGCACGAGACGGGCTTACTCTCAGCTTCAACGTCATCCTCCCCTCGCTATTCCCTTTCTTCGTCCTCTCCACCCTCATGGTGCGTCTGGGCCTAACCAAATATTTCGGGCAAGCGCTAGAACCCGTCATGCGCCCCCTGTTCAATGTGAGCGGCACCTGTTCCTCCGCCTTCGTCCTCGGCTTCGTCGGCGGCTACCCCGTGGGCGCAAAAACAGCCGTCTCCCTCTACGAGAGCGGACAAATCACCCGCGTAGAGGCCGAACGGCTCCTCGCTTTCAGTAACAACTCCGGCCCCGCTTTTATCCTCGGCGTCGTCGGCGTCGGTATTTTCGCCAGCAGCCGCGTCGGGCTGATGCTCTACGCCGCCCACGCCCTAGCCTCCATCTTCGTCGGCATCCTTTTCCGCCATTGGGGCGGACGAAATCCAAACAGCGGACGTCGCGCCGGCGAGTCCATCAGCACAGTCCGCTTCTCACAGGCCTTCGTCGAGAGCGTAACAGGCGCCTTCCAATCCACCCTCCACATCTGCGGATTTGTCATTTTCTTCACCGTTTTCATCCGCCTCCTCTTCCTCGCCGGCACAATCCCTATCCTAGCTGGCATCCTAGGTGCCCTCCTACAAAGCCTCGGTTTCGACGCCAGCTGGGCCTCCATGCTCCTCATCGGCCTCATCGAGCTCTCCTCCGGCGTCTGGAGCCTCCGCGACGTCGCCGGACAAATGCCCAGCGCCATCGCTATGGCGGCCTTCATGCTCGGCTGGGCAGGGCTCTCCGTCCACTGCCAAGTACTCAGCTTCATCGGCGGGAGCGGCCTCTCCGTGCGGAGCTACATCCTTGGCAAGCTCCTCCACGGCTTCTTCTCCGCCCTCCTCATCTTTCTCCTCACCCGCCTCATCCCCTTCGACACCACCGTAGCCGCAACGCTCGCCGAAGGCGTCTACGGCATCGCCGCGTCTGACTTCTCCACCAGCATCCGCATCTCCTCCATCGTAGCTCTCAGCCTCTGGCTCGGCCTAATGTCCGTCTGCCTCCTCTCCACAAAAAGAGCGAAGCAGAAACAGCGCATTGCATAGCACACGCGCGCACATATGTACCCCCTTGCTTCGCCGAGGGGTACATGTTATACTAAGCGTGGTAAGTTATCCGCTCTTAACTTCAGGAGGTGCTGACTGGTGTTATTTCGCAAAAATATCGACCCCAGTTGCGCCTATTGCAAACACGGGTCCCAACTCAGCTATGACAAAGTAGCCTGCATGAAACGTGGCGTCGTCCCGCTTTATGGCTCCTGCCGCAAGTTCTCCTACGATCCCCTGAAACGAGTCCCCGAACGCCCCCGCAAATTCCACCCCTCAGACAGCGGCGAAACCTTCCACCTATAACAAAATCCCCCATCGGCAACTCCGGTGGGGGATTCTCTATCCTCACTCAACTATCCTGATTAATCAACGAAATAATCTCATGAATCAGGAACATCCGATGATCGAGTTCCGCAATCTTATCCGCGCAAATCACCAACTCATCACACAAATGCTGCGGAATATGATCCTGATATTTATACCGCGCTTTGTGCTCCAAGGTAGACCAGAAATTCATCGCCTCCGTGCGAATCTGAACCTCCACCACCACATACTCCGTCCGCCCGGAATAAAACACGGGAACTTCCAAAATCACATGGTAACTCCGATACCCACTGGGCTTCGGATTCGAAACATAGTCCTTCTCATCCAAAATATTCACATCCGGCATCGCCCGAAGCAAACTGACCAAATAGTGAATATCCTTGGCAAACGGACAAATAATCCGAACCCCCGCCACATCCTTCAGATGCTCCCGCACATTCTCCGCCGTAATCTCCACATTTAGCCGATGAAGCTTCTCCGCAATGCTCTCCGGCGCCTTAATCCGCCCCTTGATGTACTCAATCGGGTTATTCTCCTGAAAATGCCTGAAGTCATCCTGCATAATGTTCAGCTTCGTCAGCAGGGTCCGCTGGCCCCACTCATAAATATGTAGCAGATTCTTAAGCTCCGCAAATTCCGCCTCATTGAACCGTACCGCCATTTCAATTCCCTCCGGAAACAATTTTCGTTGTGCCCCCGCTAGAGGCGGGAACGCACACCAGTCTATCTCTCTATCGGCAGTGTGACAGTAAACACCGCGCCCGAGTCTCCATTGCCCGCCGTAACATACCCGTCCTGTTGCTCCGCAATCGTCTTCACAATCGACAGTCCGATCCCATGGTTCCCATCCGGACCTTTCGTAAAGCGCTCAAACACATGCGGCAACAAATCGGCCCCAATTCCCGCCCCATCATCCGCGACTTGAATCACAATATGATCCCCGCGCCTATGGCAAGACACCAGAATCTCCGAAGCCGCATAGCGAATCGCGTTGGAGATCAAATTATCTACCGCCCGCGCCATCAACGCACCGACACACGCATAATAAACAGGACCCGCGTCGAAGTCAAACGAAAACCGTATCTGCCCCTTCGTCGCCATTGCCTCCTGCCGCGCGGCAGAGTCCCGAAGCAAGGCCGCAAGGTCAACTTCTTCCGTGGTATACGCCGTGCTGATGTTGTCAATCTTCGAAATATACAGCAAATCCGTCACCAAATCAGCCAGATTGTGCGTCTCCTGCAAAATCGTCTCACTGGCCGCCTTCGGCTCCATGATCCCACACGAAATCCCCTCCGCGTAACACTGGATCGACATCAGCGGCGTCCTGAGTTCATGAGAGGCATTCTGAAAAAATGCCTTCTGCTCGCTGTCATATTCCCCAAGCTGCCGCACAGACCTATTGAGCGCCATATTCAAATCCTCCAGTTCCGCCTCTCGGAACTGAAAGTCATTCGGCGTAAAATCCCCATGTCCGATATTCTGCGCAAACGCCCCCAACTTCTCAATCGGCCGCGTCAGCGAATTGGCCAGGAAATACGTCACCACAATCGTCACCAGAAACATAACGCTAATCAAAACAACCGAAATAATCCCAACCCGCCCAATCACCCGCGAAGCTTCGCCATAGAGTTCCTGATAGGCATGGAAGTTGATCTCCCCCTCCACCGCAAACAGGCGAATGGCAAAATTAAAAATCACCCCGGTCAGCAAAAAAGAGAAAAACAAAACCGCAGAAAATGCCTTGAGGAGCCGAATCCGGATCCTAGTTTTCTTCGTCTTCATGCGCTTCTCCGCTTTCTGCATACAGTTCCCGGTCAAACTCCATCCGCCTAAAAATCGCCTTTACTCGCATCGTCAGCGCCATCGGACTAAATGGCTTCACCAAATAATCATCGCTCCCCAAATCGAGGCCCGTAGCATAGTCCAAATCACTGTCCCGCGCCGTCAACATGATAATCGGCACCCGACTCGTCTTGCGCAGTTCCTTGCACACTACAAACCCGTTAGACCCCGGCATCATCACATCGAGGATCACCAAATCCGCCGGCTGTTTCGCAAACGCCGCCAAAAGCAAGTCGCCAGACTCAAAATCCTCCACCGCATATCCGGCATTTTCCAAAAACGTCTTAATCGCCAGCCGAATCGTCGTCTCATCGTCCGCTATGTATATCTTCTTCACTTCATGCATAATAGGCGCCCTCCCTTTATTCCCAGCCTACATCAACGGCGCAAACAGATGCAAAACCGCATCAATCAGTTCATGATAAAACCGCTTCTGCTCCGGCAAAACCTCCCGGCTCTCCGCTATAGTCTGAACCGCGTCCTCTTTCACTTCCATCACCGTGCTCGACTTATACAATAGCGTCGCACACTCAAAATGCAGATATAAGCTCCTATAGTCCAGATTAATCGTGCCCACAACGGCGATCTCATCATCACAGACAAAACTCTTCGCATGCAAAAATCCCGGCGTATACTCATACACCCGCACCCCAGCGTCAAGCAAATATTTGTAATAAGAGCGCGAAAGGCGATAGACAATCTTTTTATCCGGAATCCCGGGCATCACCACCCGCACATCCACCCCGCGCTTCGCCGCCATCTGCATGGCATAAATCATCTTCTCGCTGATGATGAGGTAAGGCGTAAAAATGTAGACATACTTCTGCGCTTGGTTCAAAATGTCGATATAGATATTCTCCCCCAACCGCTCCTTCCCAAGCGGCGAGTCGCCGTAAGGCACGATGAGGCCATCGCCATGGTATTCCGCCGCTGCCACGCCCTTATATGTCATATAATCATCAATACGCTCGCCCTTCTTGCAAAAGGCATCCCAAGTCTCGATAAACATTAGCGTATAGCTCCATACCGCCTCGCCCCTAAGCCGGACACCGGTATCTTTCCAAAGGCCAAACCGCTGAATCAGATTGATATATTCGTCAGCAATGTTCATCCCGCCGTTAAACCCAACCTCACCGTCTATGACTACAATCTTCCGATGATTCCGGTTGTTCATAAAAGGCGAGATCAACGGCACAATGGGGTTGAATCGAATCATCTTAATGCCCTTCGACCGCAGTTCCGCCACATAAGCGGAAGTAAACAGCCCAAGCGAACCGATGTCGTCGAAAATCACGCGCACATCCACGCCCTCCTTCGCCTTCGCAAGCAGGATTTCCAAAATCCTGTCCCACATCTGGCTCTTGGAGATGATGAAAAACTCGAGAAAGATAAACCGCTTCGCCTCGGCCAACGCGCGGAGCATGTCCTCAAACATCAACTCCCCCATAGGGTAGTATGTAACCTCTGTATTCTCATAAGGGTGATAAGAGGAGGCCCGCTGAATATACTGCATCAGCCCCGCCATCCGCTCACAGCCAATCCGCTCTCTATAAGGCGGAATCGCGTCACTGTCGAGCACTTTGGCGATCAACGCATGCTCCCGCACATGCGCGGCAACCCGCCTCGTCGGCCGATTGTTGCCCAGCAGCAGATAGATCACACCACCCACAATGGGCAGAGACATAATAATCAAAATCCAAGCCACCTTATAGGCCGCCGCCTTATCCCGCTTCACCAAGGCCAAAACCATCACAATGCTAATGAAATAGCTGACCAGCGAAATAACCGGGAAGAAATGAATCAACCGGTTAAACAGCAGCGCAATCAAGATAACTTGGGCCAACAGCAACACAACAGCCACACGGACCTGTGTCACCACCCTGGCCTTGTAAGCGATAAATACAATCAGTGTCAGCCCCAGGCTGATGCCAAAGGGCACAAGGAATGCCGCAGACAAAGGATCCGTAATCGCCGCCCCGGCAAAGACGATGGGGATCATCATCGGGGTTATACCCAGCAGGGAGACAAATATATATTTGACAAACGGTACGCCCAACGCCCCGAAAAACAAGCTAACCAGTCCGACGGGCGTAGGCAGCAAATGGGCAATGAAACACAGAGACATCTTATTCTCTTTGTGCTCACCCAAAAAGTCTGCCACTTTCTTATTTTTCGCGAGGATGGCGTTGACCTTCTCCTCACCCAATTTCTTCCCAAACAGATATCCGATACTCAATGCAACCGTAAGCCCGGCATAAGTAATCAGAATCCCCGCCCAGGTCGGGAACGCGATCCCTGCCGCAATGAAAAGCAGACTATTCGGAATCGCCATCGTCGCGCCCTTAATGGCATAGACCATAATAAAGCCAAAGGCGGTGAGCCAGATGGAAAACTCCGCAAAACCCGCAATGCGCTCAATCGTCAAAAACTCCGAACGAATCACCAGCAGCGACGTAAGCAAAACCAAGGCGACTGCGATGAGCCACTTCTTGTTTTTATTCAACCAATTCAAACACATTCACCTCGGATGCCATCATACCACAACGAGGCACATAGGAGCAACTATGCGCCTCGCCATGTTGCGCTAGGAAGCGTTCAAGCAATGCTCTCACACGGTTCCACTTATCGCTCCGACCGAGGCAGCAGGCGTTCCTGACTATCTCGCCGCCGCGCAATCTCCCCGTGCAAATACTCCAGCGCATCTGACAAGCCGCCGAGGCAGTCAATCAGCCCCAGGCCAACCGCCGCCTCCCCGTCAATCACACTGCCGACATCGGCGGCCAGTTCGCCAGTATTGAGCATGAGTTCCAGAAACTTCTCCTCTTTGATCTTCGAGTTCTTCGTCACAAACTTCGCGATCCGATCCTGAATCCGCCCAAAATAATTGTACGTCTGCGGCGCGCCGATCACCACACCGGAAAGCCGCACGGGATGAATCGTCATCGTCGCCGAAGGCGCAATAATACTCCGCTGCGCCGCCACCGCCAGCGGCACCCCAATCGAATGCCCCCCGCCGAGTACCAAGGATACCGTGGGCTTCTTCATGCTCGCGATCAACTCCGCAATCCCCAGCCCCGCCTCAATATCCCCGCCAACGGTGTTGAGCAGCACAAGCAGCCCCTCCACATCCTCGCTCTCCTCAATCGCCGCAAGTTGCGGCATGACGTGTTCATATTTCGTCGTCTTGAGGCTCTCCCCCAAAATCTGGTGCCCCTCAATCTGCCCCACAATGGTAATGCAGTGAATCTGCCCCCGCGGCGAATCCGTCGTCACCGAGGCCATGTCTTTGATCTGGTCCTGCTGATACGTCTGGTCGGTTTGATTTTTTTCTTCGCTCATATGTCGTTCTCCTCCAAAATAAAAAATGTCCCTCGTCTGCTCCTTAGTGTGGGCAGACGAGGGGCCGTTTATTTATCTTGCCTGTGAATTACCGCAAGTGCTGGCTAATCAAGCGATCCGCCACCTCTTCATCTCTCTTGTGTACATAGATGTAATACTGCACGGAGTGATCCAAATTCATCCCTGTCGTCCCACGAGAACGCGCACTCTGCCCAACCCGCACAGTCTGAAATTTATACTTAACCCGCTCCGCCGCCAACAGATCCAAAATCTGATTAAACCGATTCATATCAAACCCAGCATACACCTCATACCGATTCCAAAACGCAATCATCTCTCTCACCTCCCCCGTTCTATATACCCATTATAGCCTCAAGGCTTCCCGCTTCTTCGCGTCAAATTCCGCTTGCGTGATAATGCCCTCATCGAGCAAAACTTTCAAGTTCCGCAATTGATCCACGTCGATCTGCTTCTCCTCTTTTTCCCCAGACAAAACGCCCAGCACATCATCTGGTTCCACTGCCATGCGCTCGTTCCTCATAGCGCCAATCATAAATAAAATCGGCAGAGGAATCGTGAGAAGATTCATGAAAGCCAGTCTAATTTCCCCTACGAACGCGACAGCAACAAAGACAAAAAAAGAGATAAGTGCAATATCAATAATCGCAAGCACACGCAAGGTATCTGCTTTCTCTTTGCTCGCACAATATTTTATGCCCATAATTCCCATAAAAATGATGTAGCCAGTATGCAAGGTCGCGCTGGAAATGAATCCCTGTGTCGCAAGGCCCAACACTGCAAACCCTGCAACAACAAGGTACAAAATACCCGTTACTTGCAGCAAACTTTTCCCCGGTGCCTTTGTCATTCCGCAATCCCTCGCGCGCTCTCTCTATTTCATCTCCCGAAATACCGCCAAAGCCGCCTTATACACCATATAACAATCCGCCTTCGCCGCAACCTCAAAGGGCGCATGGAGGCTCTGCATCGGCACCCCCGCGTCAATCGTGTCAATATTCCGGCGGCTCATAAACACAGCCACCGTCCCTCCGCCGCCTTGATCCACTTTCCCAAGCTCGCCCATCTGCCAGACGACCCCCGCCTTCTCAAACACCTGCCGCAGCCGCCCCACCACTTCGGCAGAAGCATCGCTCGTCCCGCTCTTCCCGCGGCTGCCGGAATATTTCATCACAGCCACGCCATAGTTCATCTTCGCGTTATTCCGCTTCTCTGAAACCTCCGGATAATTCGGATCAAACGCGTTACAAACATCCATCGAAAGACAAAACGACTTCGCCAAGCAGTGGTGTACCTTCACCCCCTGCGTATCGCAAAGGTCCCCCACAAACTGCTCAAACGCATGGCTCTGCATCCCGGAAACGCCCTCAGACCCAATCTCTTCCTTGTCCGCAAGGACCACGACTGCCGTCCGATCCGGCGCCCCCTCCAAATCCAAGAGCGCCTTCAGCCCCGCAAACGCGCAGGCCCTATCGTCCTGCCCATACCCGCCGATAAAATTCCCGTCCAATCCGACATCTCGCGCCGAAAACGCCGGCACCAGCATCAGTTCAGCGGACAAAAAGTCCTCCTCCGTAATCCCATACCGGCTCTGCAACAACCCCAGCACCCCGCGTTTTATCCGATCCTTCTCCTCCGACCCGAGCCCGGCTCCCGGCTCCCCGCCGACAAGAGCATTGAGCCCCTCCCCGGCAAATCCCTCCGCCAAGGTCTTCTGATTCTGATCCTTACTCAAATGCGGCGGCAAATCGCTGATCGTCAGGCACGGCTCATCCGGATTCTCCCCCACATAAACTTCCACCACCGCCCCATCCCGCGTCACAACGACACCATGCAAGGCCAGCGGAATCGTCACCCACTGATACTTCCGCACCCCGCCGTAATAATGCGTCTTCAAAAACGCCAAATCACTATCCTCAAACAGCGGCAGCGGCTTCAGATCCAACCGCGGACTATCCACATGAGCCGCCGCAATATTCATCCCTTCCGCAAGCGACCGCGCGCCAATCACCGCAAACGTCACCGCCCGCGCCCGATTCTCCACGTATACCTTATCGCCCGGCTGGAGCTCCATCCCCGGACGGTAAGCCACAAACCCTTTGGCCTCCGCCAACTCGATGGCATACCGAACACAAAGCCGCTCGGTTTTCCCGCGATCGAGGAAAGCCTTATACGCCGAAATAAACGGCCCAATTGCCGACCGATCCTCTTCCGTCAGCGTATCCCAGACGTTCTTTTGTTTGTAGAGTAAGTTATCCATAATGTTGCTCCTTTTAATGCCGCCGATCAGGCGCAATGTAAGTCGTTGTTATATAATGTACAGCTATGCCTAATGCTTATTCGGGACGTTATTTATAATTAAGCAATTATCCATTTTGCAATCGCACTTTGCCTCTGGTGTTAGTTAGATGAAATCGTAGTTTGGTCGCGAAAGAATTCTGGAATAATATGCTTCGTATCAACGCATGGTATCTTAACCCCAAAATGTGGCGTTTCACCGTAGCAAAACGCACTCATTGATGTAATGTCAGCACCATGTTTTGCAATACCTGAATTATCGTTTGTATAAAGCAGAAAACCGAGAGGATAGCACAAATATCCTGCCAAACACTGGTGACCATTACCTCGCTCACTAACGATGTAGTTTTCCAGACAGCCGAGCCAACCATTGCTCGCTTTATCAGGGACAGCAACCATGGTAACGGTGTATTTCATGCTATCGAATTGCATATTCTTTCTATCAAGTAGAAAATCTTTGCAGTCTAGCATTGTGCCTGCAGGGCAAATGCTACAGAAGATTGTGATAATTTGCTTAAAAAAAGCAAGCACATTTAAGTTGTTGTACTCAAAGGAAATAGCACCCATTTGCATATCATCAAAATCTTGAAATTTTTGATGTATTCCAAGAAGGACACTGCTAAAATGTTCAGCATAATTACTGCCCGTGTTGGAGTTGCAAGCATCACAAAGAGTGTCTAAACCTGCTCCTTGCTGCTTAATTTCTCCATAAAAGCCTTCAACATCTTTCATCTCAAAGCGCCCATTCCTTGCCATGTCAAGAACATTATATATTTTCACTTTTTTGGTATTCCCGACTGCCTTTGGAGGAATATGCTCATATGTCAACTTTCCAACATTGCCACAAATATGACACATCCCAGTCTTACTTTTTCCCATACGGCATCCTTTCAGCAAAAAAGTTCACGATAAATTCATCTCAATTTTGCGCCCTATTCATATCCCAATGCTATTCTAGCCGTAGCACCTTGAGAATCGCATATTGTGCGGAGTGTCCAACGTAACTATTATAAATTCGCTACGCTCCTATCAAGCGCAACGGCACGCTCGGCTCCTACAAAACCCCCACAAAAAAAAACCGACATTCGTCAGCAAACGCCGCCGCATCTGCGCCATCATTCACCAACACAAAATCACACCCCGCCCGAAAAAAACCATCCGACTTCTGGCTTTCCACCCGCGCCAAGGCATACGCCGGATCAATCCCCTCCCGCGCTACAATCCGCCGAACCCGCTCCTCAATGGGGGCCACAACCCCCACCACCATATCACACCGCGCCGCTATTCCGCTCTCAAGCAACGCAATCGCCTCAACGGCAACCAGTTCCACATCCGCCTCAGCATACGCCGTCAACCGTGCATACACCTCCGCACAAACATACCGATGCGTAATCCCGTTCAGCGCCTCCAACGCATCCGCATCCCCAAACACGATTTTACCCAGCGCCTTCCGATCTAACTGCCCACCGACAATCACACCCGGAAATCGCGCTTCCAGCTCCTCCAAAACAGGCCCACCCGCCGCGATCAATTCATGATACACCCGATCACAATCAATGATCCGCGCTCCCATCTCCGCCAAAACGCCAAGAGCGGTACTTTTGCCCGCCCCACTGCCGCCGGTGATGCCGATAACCTTCATCATTCGCCCCCACTGGCCCGCATCTTCTCGGCCTGATCGGCGGTGATGAGCGCGTCAATCACCTCGTCCATATCCCCGTTCATAATCTGCTCAATCTTATACAGCGTCAGCCCAATCCGATGGTCCGTCACCCGCCCCTGCGGATAGTTGTAAGTCCGAATCCGCTCCGACCGATCCCCAGACCCAACCTGACTCTTCCGCTCCGCCGCCTGCGCCGCGATCTGCTTCTCCTGCTCCACCTCATACAGGCGCGAAACGAGAATCTTCATCGCTTTATCCTTGTTCTTATGCTGGCTCCGCTCATCCTGACATTCGACGACAGTCCCCGTCGGCAAGTGCGTAATCCGAATGGCGCTCTCCGTCTTATTCACGTGCTGCCCTCCCGCTCCAGAAGCCCGGAACGTATCAATCTGCAATTCCGACGGATTAATGGCAAAATCCACTTCCTCCATCTCCGCCAACACCGCCACCGTGACGGTAGACGTATGAATCCGCCCCGAAGCCTCCGTATCCGGCACCCGCTGCACTCGATGTACCCCGCTCTCATACTTCAGCCGCGAATACGCCCCGTCACCTGCGATCAAGAAGCTGACTTCCTTGATTCCGCCCAGCTCCGTCTCGTTGATGTTCAAAATCTCCGTCTTCCACCGCCGCCGCTCGCCATACATGGAATACATGCGATAGAGGCTATGCGCAAACAAAGCCGCCTCCTCCCCGCCCGCGCCGCCACGAATCTCGACGATGACGTTCCGCGAATCATTGGGATCCCGCGGCAGAAGCAAAATCTTAAGCTCGCCCTGCAAACGGACAATCTCATCCTTCGCAAAATCGAGCTCCTGCTGCGCGAGTTCGCGAAATTCCGGATCATCAATCTTCCCGTCCAAAATCGCCAAAGCTTCAGCCTCAGCCTCCTCCGCCTTGCGATACGCCCGATAGGTTTCCACAACCGGCGTAATCTCCTTCTGCTCCCGCGCAATCCGCGCCACGGCAGACGGGTCATTATACACCTCCGGACTCGCCATCTTCGACGCCAATTCCTCGTATTTTTCCTCAACTAACTTCAGTTTATCAAACATAATGTATCGCTTCCTTTATCCCATTGTAGGGGGCGACGCCTTCGGCGCCCCGCTTTATTTCTAACGACGCCATACTCTCCAAATGGTATTCGCAACGAACCCGCAAACCGCCATGCCTATCCCAAGCAATATAACGACCCATCCCAACAACGCGTATCCCAGCGCATTCCACCCGCTCATAAAGGTTTGCATATATGCCGTAAAAACAACCGCTGTGAGGATAACTGACACTGACACACCGTGACACTTGACAAAAAAACGATTGCGATCACGCGCATCTTCAAATTTTTCCGCCCCTAAATACACATAGGCACCAAAAAGCAGTGATATGCTGGCAAGCATAAAAAATATGAAAATAAACACTGCCATAGCTATTTCCTCGCATCCTTTGCAAATTCTACCACACCGCCACCCAAAAGTAAACGGGGCTGATAAGAGTATCAGCCCCGCCTTAGTCCAAAATTCCTACTTCATCATGCTCGCAACTTCCGCCGCAAAATCCGTCTCTTCCTTCTCAATGCCCTCACCGCGCTCAAAGCGGGTGAAGCCCTTGATGGTGATCGTGCCGCCCAGCGCCTTCGCCAGAGCCGCCACATGCTGCTCGACGGTGAGCTTCGCCTCTTTTACAAACGGCTGGTTCACGAGGCAGACTTCCTCAAAGAACTTGTTCATCCGGCCTTTGACCATGTTTTGGGCAATCGCCTCAGCCTTGTCATCCGGCAGATCCTTCGCCTTGTTCTCCTCAATCGCCTTGGCGAGTTGAATCTTCTCCTCCGCCGCAATCGTCGCCGCGTCGATCGAAGTCGAGTCGAGGTAGAGCGGACGCATCGCCGCAATTTGCATCGCGAGGTCTTTACCCAGTTCCAACACCTTCTCATTTGCCGCAATATTCTCAGAAGCCTCAAGGTTCACCAGCACACCGATCCGGCCGCCCATGTGCACATAAGGCACAGTCACACCCGTGTCATAGCGTGCAAAGCGGCGAATTTGAATGTTCTCGCCGATAACCATAACTTTTTCTTGTTGCATCTGAAGCACAGTGATCTCACTGCCCGGGTACGGCAGCGCCAAAAGCGCCTCCAAATCAGCCGGATTATGCTCCGCAACCAGTTTTGCCACATCGTTCGCGAAAGCCATAAAGCTCTCGTTCTTCGCGACGAAATCCGTCTCCGCGTTGATCTCTGCCACCGCGCCGACCGTGCCAACAGACGCTGCGGCTACAACGCCCTCAGCGGCAATTCTGCCGGCCTTCTTCTGTGCCGCCGCGAGGCCTTTTTCGCGCAGGAAGATCACAGCCGCATCCATATCTCCGTTCGTCTCGGTCAGGGCCTTTTTGCAGTCCATCATGCCCACGCCGGTCATCTCACGCAGCGTTTGTACGTCTTTTGCTGAAAATGCCATATCCCTATTCCTCCCGATTACTCTACAGTCTCTTCGATCATCTCTGTGAGCTCCGCTGCCGGAGCAGTAGCCGCCGCCTGCGGTGCGTCTTCACCCTGACGGCCTTCCACAATGGCATTCGCCATGCATTGGCTAATCAGTTTGATCGCGCGAATCGCGTCGTCATTGCCCGGAATCGGGTAGTCCACCTCATCCGGATCGCAGTTGGTGTCTACGATAGCCACTACCGGAATCTTCAGCTTGTGCGCCTCTGCAATCGCGTTGTGCTCTTTGCGCGGGTCTACAATGAAGATTGCCCCGGGAATACGCTTCATATTCTCTACACCGCCGAGATACTTCTCCAGCTTGTTGATCTCGTTGGTGAGCTTAATAACTTCCTTCTTCGGCAGCATGTCAAATGTGCCGTCCTCTTGCATCTTGCGCAGCTGCGCCAGACGGTCTACGCGTGTGCGCATGGTCTTAAAGTTGGTGAGCATGCCGCCCAACCAGCGTGCATTGACATAGTGCATCCCGACGCGCTCGGCCTCTTCCTTGATCGCGTCCTGTGCTTGCTTTTTCGTGCCCACGAACAAAATGCTCTGCCCGCTCTCCGCAACCTCGCGGACAAACGCATAAGCTGCTTCCAGTTTCTTCACTGTCTTTTGCAGATCAATAATATAGATCCCGTTGCGCTCCATGTAGATATAGGGCGCCATTTTCGGGTTCCACCGACGTGTTTGGTGACCGAAGTGGACACCGGCTTCGAGCAGTTGCTTCATTGATACGACTTGTGCCATGTTTGTTTCTGCCTCCTAAATTTTTGTTTTCTCGCTGGGCAAGCCGCCCTAAGCCCCCGCCTTCGGCGGATGGCAAGGCTGGCTAGGCCCTGCATTAACTCGACTAACCATTTGCGGGAAAATCGCCCGCAAACGGAAGTCTCGTTCTATCCTCCACCGTCATCCACCAGATTGCCTACGCCGGAGTTCCCGTGCGCACCAGACAACCTGTCCGACTGGTGTGTGTAATGCCTAGGTATTATAGCAGACCTATCTAGTATTAGCAAGGTTTTTTAGAAAAACGATCGCGATTTCTTCTGTCTATGTTCTCGCCCGTGTCGGCGCGGTTCGCCTTCGATGTCGATTAGAATGATGTCTTCCCCGATTTTGGTGATCTTCTCCCACGGAATCACAAGGTCTTCTCCTCTGCCGAACAGTCCAAAAAACCGTGCCGGGCCTGGCACGATGAGGGCCGTCACTTGTCCTTCCGGCATGGTGATCTCCACATCGTCCACAAACCCGAGCCGGTTTCCGTTATTGAGGTTGATAATCTCCTTATAGCGCAAATCTCCCACCGTGATATGTTGCATAACAATCCCCCCTTACGACACAGCGTATTCGTTTCAGGGTTTGTATTATGTCCGTTTGCGCCCGCAATGGGTTCTCAATGGGGCCCATTTGGGGGCCATTGAGAACCTTTATTGTTCCCCAAAGGACCCTAAACAGAGACTTTATGGCGCCCTTTTACCCGTTCTCCGCAATCGCATTCAGGAGTTCTTGTACCTTTTTCGAACCCACAAGCGCAATCTCGCCGTTCGTCATCTCAATCTCTTTCATCGCATGGTCGACCTGTTTGATGTTTTTCAGATTCACAACAAAAGACTTATGGCTCCGATAAAAGTCCGGGCTAATTTCAGTGAGCTCGTTGATGGAGCCATAGAAGATAATTTGGCTGTTTTCGAGGTGCAAGACTACCTTGTGCGGGGTTGGATGGGAAGTGAAAAACATGATATCGTCAAAGGGAATGAGCCGCGTCCGATCACCGTCTTTGACTTGATACCGACCGGTTTTCGGGGATTTATCGCTCGAATAGCGCTGATAGATGGTATCAATACAGGTCTGTATGCGGCCTTGAAGCTCCAGAGGACGGTCTTTGACAATATAGTCCATCGCCTCCAATTTGTATTGGAAGGTGAGGTGCAATAGGTCCGCATGCGTCGTGACAAAGATGAACGCGCTATAGAGATCTCTCTCCCGGATGCGGGCGGCGAGGGCTAGACCGTCTATCTCGTGTCCGAGGTCTACGTCTAGGATGTAGAACACTTTTTGCTCCGGATGCATATGAGAGTAGTGCAAGACCGCGGTCGGGTCGTCCGCGGAGAGTGCGATTTCCATGTCATATTCTTCCATCATGATATGGTTGTTCACGATGGTTTCAATTCGTTTTCGTTGTGCGAAATTGTCTTCACAAATGACTACGTGTATCATGGATACACTCCTTCCCTCGCGCTGCGGATGGTCACCGTCTGGGTGAATGTTCCGGCTTCAATGGCGGTCGATCGTGTGATATTGGGGTAGGAGGCTTCGATTTCATCTAGGATGGCGAGTCCAAATCCGCGCCCCTCGCCTTTGGTGGAAAATCCGGGCCGCCTGAGCACATGGAGTTTTTGGATATCCGAACGGCAGGTGTTTTGCACGACAAAGGTCAGGGCGTCCTCCCCCCGAAAACAGGCGACCGCAAGCTTACCGCCGGACAGCGCGGCGAGTTCTTCAATCGCGTTGTCCAGGATAATGCCGAGCATGCGCACGAGCGGAACGGACTCCATGGGGATATGATTAATTTCTTCATGCGCCTCAAAAAAGGTAGAGATATCCATGCTCATGTTTTGCGCCATGATGAGCTTGGCGGCGAGAATACTCTTGATTTCCGGCACTTTGATTTTGCCGAGGGCCTGCAGCGCAAAGTCGTCTTTGGTCAGAATCTCAGAGGCCGGTTTGATCTCTTTGGTGTAATACTGTTCGAGGCCTGCCCAGTCGCGGGCGGCGAAAAAGCCGTCCATCGACGTGAGGATATTTTGATAGTCGTGCTTGAATTTCCGCATGGCGGTGTGCTGCCGCTCTAGCTCATCGGTGTAGAACTTCAGGTCTTTGTGCTCCGCCTCTTTGCGCTCTCGTTCATATTTTTGGCTGATATATCTTGTGTGCACGAGAGAGATCACAAGAAAAATATAGATCACCGAAAAAGCCGCGAAGACGGGCCAGGACCAATCCTCTCCGGGGGAGAAGTCTGCCGCCCGGGAATAGAAGATAAACAGGGCCGCGATCACAAGAGCGAGGGCTGTTACAGATATCCCGAGGAGAAGATTTTGCAGGCGGTTGCTGAGCGCAGGCGCGGCATACAGTCTCCGCGCGGCTCTTAAGATCCAAAGAACGAACAGCGTTGCAACCGTACCGTGCAGCAGGAGATGGACCGCAACCGGAAGCGGATCTTGCATCAGCGTCATGGTCCAGTATAGGCGAAACGCCGGGAAGAACACGGCTGAGAAGATATCGACGATAAAATCGCTCACCAGGGAAACGGCGATGGCGGTTGCCATGAGTGAAATAGAATTTCTGATGGACAATAATCTCGCTTTATAGAAATAGAAAAATATGGCCGGGATGTATAGAAAGAGGATCATCAAGAAATTCATATCACTGAATAGCTGTGCGGAGAGATTCGGAAAATCAAACTGGAGCACAAAAACCCGTACAAAGGAGAGCAGCAGCCCTGTCAAAATCAAGTGGACTGTTTCTTTGGTTTGTAGTTTCCAGTCTCCGGTTAAGCCCTTTGCCACAACGAAGAGAAAGAATAGGTGGACAAAGATGGACATAAAAAAGTTGAGCATTTGATCTACCACGCGACGACTCCTCCTTTCCGCATATTGCGAAACGCATAGATGAATTTTAGTATAGCATAGATTTCAGCGCATTTCGACGCCAGTTTCGCCTTTGGAACATTCGGAATGATTTTCGTCTTTTTTTGACCCAATGTGATAGATTGCTATTTTGTTGCAGTAATATACAATTACATAGAATGTTTTAAACTAAATTCTATATTAATAAATTGCCGTGCGCACGCCCATTCAGGCAGGCATTCGGCGCTCTAGACAGGCGAAAGGATGATAAGGTATGCGATTCCAAACTGCTACAGACAGCGCAATTCAAATTCTACAACATCTGCACATACATGACAATGCCCTGCAGACGGCGATGGATATTTCCAGCTCCACGGGCGTCTCCTACCCGCTCTTTATCAAAATTGCAAACCAGCTGCGGAAACATGGTTTGCTCGGCTCTGTCCAAGGGCGGCATGGCGGGTATGTGTTGGGCAAAGCCGCAGAGGAAATTAGTATCTACGATGTGTTTCGGGCCATTGAGGGAGACATGCAGCTCAGAACTTGTCTGCATAAGAGCTCGGCCTGCACCAATGGTGATCCGAAAGATTGCGGACTACACGCGTTTTTTCGTGATATGCAAGACAAGTTGATTGCGCAGCTATCTAGCACGTCCGTCACGGATTTGATCCCCGCGCACCAGAGATCCAATATCGCCGGAGGCGCAGAAACAGGCCGCGCGGCGGCGAGTTGAGTTCGCGAAACTGATAGATCGCGCTACCCAGAATAGAGAGCGGGCAGAGGGTTCACACCTCTGCCCGTTTTTTCTGCGCACGTCGTCATGCATCCGCCGAACACCCGTGTTTTCCATCGGAACATGACGAATCATTGACCGTATCAAAGCTCCATTCCCCGGAAATACTGTCCTTGTGCTGGTCGTCCATGAGAGGCGCCGGCAAAGGGGGGATGGCTATGCATGGCAAGGTTGAGATATGCGGCGTCAACACAGCAAAACTCAAAGTGCTGAGCAATGATGAGATTACCGCGCTCCTCCGCCGGACCAAGGATGGCGACCGAGACGCCCGCGAGGAGCTCATCGCCGGCAACCTCCGCTTGGTCCTCTCTGTCATCCAAAAGTTCCTTAGCCGCGGGGAAAATGTGGATGATCTGTTTCAGGTGGGCTGCATTGGGCTGATTAAGGCGATTGATAATTTTGATATCAGCCAAAATGTTCGATTTTCTACCTATGGCGTTCCGATGATTATCGGTGAAATCCGCCGCTATCTGCGGGACAATAGTCCTATCCGTGTCAGTCGCAGTATGCGGGATCTCGCTTATAAAGTGCTCCAGGTCAAAGAGCGGCTCATGGGTGAGACACAGAAGGAGCCTACAGTAGACGAGATCGCCAAAGCGCTGGATATCCGCCGTGAGGAGGTCGTGTTCGCGCTTGACTCTATCTTAGACCCTGTGAGCCTTTTTGAACCTGTCTACACCGACGGCGGGGACGCGATCTGCGTGATGGATCAGGTGGGCGATACGAAAAATACGGATGAGAGTTGGTTGGAACAAATCGCACTGAACGAGGCCATCGCCCGGCTCAGCGCGCGGGAAAAACACATCTTAGCGCTCCGCTTTTATGACGGCAAGACCCAGATGGAGGTCGCCGGGGAGGTCGGGATCAGCCAGGCGCAGGTGTCGCGGTTGGAGAAAAACGCGATTGGGCAGATCAAGAAGAGCTTGTGATATAGAGCGGCCCCCGGCACAGCGTATGCTGCGTCGGGGGCCGCTCTTGGCCATTGGTCGTCTGCGGGCGCGCAATGCGCGCGCCTACCGCAGGCTTTTTTTGTATGCGTTCAATATCTCCACATACCGCTCCCCTGTTCGTTTATAGTAGAGCTCGTTGAAGCTCAGGAACACGGTTGTTCCGGCGAAGACCACGAAAGCGGCCAGGGACCACATTCTTATCCACTCGGCGGGGACTGCCAGGAAGGTGAAGAAGCAAATCGCAAGTACGATCAGCATGGAGAGCGCGAAGAGCGTATAGCGCAGGAAAAAGCGCCGATTTTTGAAGATGCCCTCGCCAAAGAACAGGCCCCACAGCAATGCGATCACAGCGGACAGTCCCGCGCTTTGGAAGACGAACACGAAGGGGACCGCGTATTCGATGGCCTCACCCGTCCAGGCGGCGTATAGGATGCCGCTCGCCACATAAAGGCCAATCAGTCCGAAAAATATCATCGCTGCGAACACTTTGATCGGCATTACGAACTCTGTCAATTTTCTCATCTTAATCCAATCCTTTCTTTAAATCCCTTGGCATATTGCCGGGAAATGATGACTTTTTCTCCGGTTTCCATCTCGACTTCGATCCGTCCGCCAAAGTCGGGACAGAGTGATTTGATCTTGGCGATGTTGATGATCTGCGATTTTGCACTGCGGAAGAATCCGGCGGGGTCTAGCAGTTCTTCTAATTCGTAGAGTTTGAGGTCTGTCTCGAACACGTCATCCGCTACATATACGAAGCAGCGTTTGTCGACAGATTCGATATAGAGCACATCGCGACGGTCTACGAGTTGTTGTTTCTGATCTTTCGCGCAGAGCAGTTTTGGGCTGCCGCTCAAAACCAGCGCTTCTAATCGCCGGATGTCTTCCGTGATCTCCGGGCATTGGATGAGGACTTCGACATTGGGGCAGCCCTCTTGTATTTCGACCTTCAGCGCAACCACCTCCCTTTCCTGTGTACTCAGTATACCGCGTTTCGATAGCCGGGGCAATGCAACTTGGCGCGCAAAAACAGCCACATAGTAATCGCGCGGGTTCTATGGTAAGATGGACACACAGAAATTTTTTAAAATTCCCTATTGACTTTATCACGGTGTCAAGGCTTATTCTGATCTTGCAAACCGGATTGCGACCACAGAAAGGAGTTTGTATGTTCAAAATCGGCGAATTTTCAAAACTGGTGCGCGTTTCCGCGCGGATGCTGCGGTATTATGAGAAATGCGGTCTGTTGGAGCCAGCGGAGGTCGACCATTTCACGGGATACCGTATGTACAGCGCTACACAGATTCCCCTGCTCATGCGCATTACTACCCTGCGCGATATGGGTTTTGGGGTCGATGAAATCGCGGAGTTGTTGCCGCAATTTCAGGACGCGGCGGCAATGCGGCAGGCGTTGAAGCGGAAGCAGGACGAGATACACGAAATCGTCGCCATCGAGCAGGGCAAACTCGACAAAATCGCCGCTCTGAGCGGCACATTAGAAAAGGAGCGTTTTAACATGGTTTATGAGGTTGAATTGAAGGCATTTGAGGCGGAACATGTACTGTCTCTGCGCGAGACAATCCCCGCGGAAGAGGAGGAGGCGCTTTGGGAGAAGCTCTGGGCTTTCATCGAGGCGAACAAGGTCCCGCATCAGGGCGGCGGATATTCCACCTATCACGGGGATGAGTATGAGGAAGAGGATGTGGACACGGAGATCGCTGTTCCGGTCGCCGCGCTTGGGGAGAGCAAGGACGGGTTCGAGTACAAGACGCTGCCCGCTATCCCCGCGGCCGCTACGGTGCGTTTCTCCGGCTCTTACGAGAACTTTGGGACCGCGATGGAGAAATTGGCCCTGTGGATCGAAGAGAACGGCTATGAGATTGTCGGCCCGGTCCGCGGGCACGCCATCGCTTCGCCGACAGATGTGGCTTCGGTTGAGGAGTATATGACGGAGTTGCAGGCGCCGGTACGGAAGGCGTAGGGAGACGATGACAAGAGCCCAAGCGTGTTGCGCTTGGGCTCTTGGTTTGTGGACAGTATATTGGACTTGTGGTAAAGTTGTGGGGGGCGGCGTCCTCGACGTCCTCCCTACAGCCTGCACACCTACCACAACACAAGGAGCAATCATGGACAAAACAATCCAAACCGCAATAGACAGCCTTAGGAAAAACAATATGGCGGGTTATTTCGTCAATGACAAAGCGGAACTGCTCACTCTGCTCCAAAGCTTGATCCCTGCGGGAGCCGCCGTCGGCTGTGGGGATTCTGTTACGCTTGAGCAAATGGACGTATTCGCCTTTTTGCGCAGTGGGGACTATATATTCTATGATAAGTTCAATCCCGCGCTCTCCTCGGCGGATCGGCGGGTGATATATCTCAAAAATTTCTCCGCCCATACGTTTCTCACCGGGACAAACGCGGTCACGATGGACGGCAAGATTTTTAATATTGACGGAAACGGGAGCCGCGTCGCCCCTATGATTTATGGGCCGGAGCAGGTGATTATTGTGGTGGGGACGAACAAACTCGTCGGAACTGTAAATGAGGCGATTGAGCGGACTAGGCAGATCGCGGCACCGCTCGACGCAAAGCGGCTGGGGAAAGATACGCCCTGCGCAAAGCTCGGCAAGTGTATGGATTGCAAGCATGAGCAGCGGATTTGCAATGATTTCGTGCTTATAACCGGTCAATTCGCAGCGGAGCGAATCAAGGTAATCATCGTGAATGAGGCATTGGGATATTAGCGGCGAACAAGACATACAGTTGTCGTGTTTGGTGTGATAGTATGGGTGCAAAAACCAATTGGAGAGATGAGTATGTCTGATGTGTTGATCCGCGATATAGACGAGCAGGATTTGCCTGCCTTAAAGGCCTTGATTGTGGAAGCGTTCGGGGATGGATGGAATCTGCGGCGTTTTGACCAGGAAAGCGCTGTTTTTGGAGCGCTGCTGGATGTCTACCTCAGTATATTCTTAAATTCCAGCACGTTTGGTCGGGTGGCGGAGGTAGAGGGCAAGGTGATTGGGGCCGTGTTGGCGGCGGCAAAAGGAGACGTGGAACGATTTAGGCTGTTTCAAAAAGATATCGCGCCCAATGCGCTTACCTTATTATCCGCGCCAGAGGCCGAGCGCGTGGACATGGTAACGCACTTGGCGACATCCTTCCAAACAATCGGTTCGCTTCTGGAGGATAAACTAGATGATTACGATGGGAGTCTGGAATTTATTGCTGTTTCCAAGCAGAGCCAGGGGCTGGGTATCGGCAAAGCACTGTGGAGGGAAGCTGCTGCTTATTTGGAGTCTAAGCATGTAAATTCCATCTACTTGATCTCTGACTCTGCGTGCAATGTTGGGTTTTATGAGCACAAGGGGTTTTCTCGCGTAGCAAGCAAAGAGGCGGTATATGCGTATACCACGGGGCAGAAGCGGTTTGATATATTTGTGTATGAGTATCACTTGTAAGGCGGATAATTTATATTAGATATGGAGGGCAAGTGTTTGAAATATGAAGAAGTTGGCGATTTTCTAGCAAAAGCTTTCCCTGATTTTGTCATTGACGAAATAGATGAAGCGTTGCCATATTGTATTGCCGGCAGCTTTGCCCATTACCTTTTAGACGCATACAAAACCAATTCCACTGACACACTTGTTTTAGCCGGAAAATTTATTGAGGCATTATATTCTCTATAAGAATCAAGACATAGCCAATTTAGCCACAGTAGGATATTTGGAGGCGATTCAAAATGTTTGGAGAAATTGTGAGGTAGACCCAGAGGAAATGACACAATACTTAGGTAATACATCTCGAAAATGGTGGTTATGGCTCAATCGTTTTTGGAGTGGTAATGCAAACACTTTAACAGAAGGTGATTGTAGCGAATGACCGGTTGGCCCTCCCTTTCAAACAGCGAAAAGCCCCGGAACGATTGCTCCAGGGCTCTTCTAAATGTTGGCGTCGACTTATCTTTCCGGGACGTCGCCGTCCGAGTATTGTCAGCGCAAGTGAGCTTAACTGCTGTGTTCGGAATGGGAACAGGTGGACCCTCACCGCCATAGACACCAACTTGAAAATTGGGTAATGACCAATTATTCACTTATGTGTGTGGG